>ERZ1292625.645-Hain-H41-01um-R1-645-length-49897-cov-10_pt1 | contig 49897 bp, 70 predicted proteins | sample MGYA00564400_ERZ1292625 | MGnify/ENA primary metagenome ERZ1292625 (study PRJEB36523, sample SAMEA6512639) | groundwater metagenome | collected 2019-01-08 | study: AquaDiva: Metagenomics assemblies of 32 groundwater samples
CAGCGGCGCCTGCGGCGCCTGCGGCGCCTGCGGCGCCGGCCGCCCCCGCTGCCCCTGTTGCTGCTGTGTTCCCGCCCGCAGGCTGGACCGCACACCCAACGGCGCCTGGCTACTTCTACAAAGACCAGGAAGTGAAGACTGAAGCGGACCTCCGTGCATTGTCCGCACCTCCAGCGGCGCCTGCTGCACCCGCGGCGCCTGCTGCACCCGCGGCGCCTGCTGCTGGTGGCGCTACCCCGCCCTGGATGGAACAGGCTGCGGGCGGTGCTCCCGCTGCTGGTGCTGCCCCACCCTGGGCAACGAAGTAACCAGTCTTAAAGCGACGCATCCAGAAAAGGATGCGTCGCTTTTACTTTGAGGAAAATAATGGACGACGCAGACATCGCCAGCGTAAGGCTGGAAATTTCCGAAGCTGCTGGGGTTGCGGAAGTACAGCGCCGCGCAGCCGCTATCCCAAAAGGTGAACCGGGCGACTGCGATCGCTGTGGTGAACCTAACCCTCGTCTTGTGAATGGTGTATGCTCACGCTGCCGCGACAAATTTAAGTTGCCCTAAGGACAAGATGACCACAGTACACAAAGCAGTCAAGACGCTCAAGGCGATCAACGACGCAATTGAAGCCGACCAAGGCGCTGCGTATCGACAGCACCTTGGTCGTGTTCTCCCTCACATTGGTGACGCATACCGAGGGCACGACGACCCGTTCCGTACCCACTTGGGCGCATCCGTCATTGGCGGGGAATGTCCTCGGGCCATCTGGTACGGTTTCCGCTGGGCAACCATTCCCAAATTCAAGGCCCGTATCCTGCGCCTATTCAACCGTGGACACTTGGAAGAAGGTCGCTTCATTGCAGCCCTGCTCACCATTGGCGTGCAAATCTACCAACAGGATGAGAACGGTAAGCAGTTTCGCATCAGCGATGTGGGCGGACACTTTGGCGGGAGCGGAGATGGTGTGGCCATTGGCCTTCCGGACTTGCAAGCCGGGACACCCGCATTGCTCGAGTTCAAGACGCACAACGACAAGTCCTTCCAGAAGCTGGTCAAAGAGGGCGTGCGTGCTGCAAAGTTTGAGCACTACGTCCAGATGAACACTTACATGCGCAAGATGGGACTCCCCGTTGCGCTGTATGGTGCAGTGAACAAGAACGACGACGATTTCTACTTCGAACTCGTGTTCCTGGACAGTGCCACCGCCGACCAGTTCATTGACCGTGCCCGCACGATTATTCTCATGCATACCCCGCCTGCAAAGATCAGCGAGTCCCCTGGCTGGTTCTCCTGTAGCTGGTGCGACCATAAACCCGTCTGCCACCTCAAGGCTGCACCTGCTAAGAACTGCCGTACGTGCTGGCACAGCGAAGCGCGTGAGGATGGAACGTGGTGGTGTAACAACCCGTTGAACGATGGGATAATCCCGAAAGAAGTTCAGCTCACAGGCTGCGAGAACTACAAGGTCTTCTAATGAACCCGAGAGAGTATCAGGTCTGGGCCGTCCAGGCCCTGTTCAACTATTTCCAGAAGCAAGCTGGGAACCCCGTGCTGGCGCTACCCACTGGCACGGGGAAGTCGGTCATCATTGCAATGTGCCTGCAGATGATCTACCACCAGTATCCGAACCAGCGCGTCATGATGCTGACGCACGTGAAGGAACTCATTGAGCAGAATTATTCCAAGCTGCTCACACTGTGGCCGGGTGCGCCCGCTGGTGTGTATAGCGCGGGGCTGAACCGAAAGGAGTTCAACCGCAAGATCACCTTCGCTGGGATTGGTTCGGTTGTGAAGCGTGCAAAGACGTTCGGGCACATTGACTTGATCTTTGTGGACGAAGCGCACCGGGTAACGCCTGCTGAAAATACGATGTACCAGAAGTTCATCGGCGAGCTTCGGATGGTGAACCCTTACTTGAAGGTCGTGGGGCTGACTGCTACGCCATGGCAAGAGGGGGTGGGCATCATTACCGACAACGGTATTTTCACGGACATCCCATTCGACATGACGGGGATGGAAGCGTTCAACTGGTTGATCGACAAAGGCTACTTGGCGCCTCTAGTACCCAAGAAGACTAGCTTCATCCTGGACGTCAACGGCGTTCACATGCGGGGCGGCGACTACATCGCAAGCGAGTTGCAGAAGGCAGTTGACAAGCAGGAGATCACGCAGGCTGCACTTCGCGAAGTGCTTGAGGTAGGACACGATCGGCGTCACTGGCTTGCGTTCGCTACAGGGGTTGAGCATGCGTGCAACATTGCGGACATGCTCAACGACATGGGTATTTCCTCAATCGCCATCCATAGCAAGATGGGCGACAAGGCGCGTGACAAAGCGATTGAGGACTTCAAGAAAGGTGTTTATCGTTGTGCGGTGAACTATGGGGTACTGACCACAGGCTTCGACTTTCCAGCCATTGACCTGATCATTATGCTGCGCCCCACGGGGTCGACTGTGCTGTGGGTGCAGATGCTAGGTCGCGGAACGCGCCCCTTCGAGTGTGCTGAATACAAGAAAGAGAACTGCTTGGTCCTGGACTTTGCAAACAACACCCGCAATCGTGGGCCTATCAATGACCCGGTTCTCCCTCGCAAGAAGGGTGAGAAGGGCGGTGATGCACCTGTGAAGCTGTGCGAGGCTTGCAATACTTGGAACCATGCAAGTGTCCGGAACTGCGCGTGCTGCGGCGCCGAGTTTACATTCAAGGTCAAGATCGAACAGACTGCATCCAATGCGGAGCTCATACGTGCTGACGCGCCAATCGTAGAAGTGTTTGCAGTGGATCACATTACCTACAGCACACACGAAAAGGTCGGTCGCCCAATAATGATGAAGGCGACTTACTATTGTGGCCTGCGTTCCTTCACTGAGTACGTGTGCATCCAGCATGACGGGTTCGCGCAGCGCAAGGCCAAGCAATGGTGGCGCGAGCGTAGTGCAGCTGAGTTCCCGCCCAGCGTTGAGGACGCGCTAATGGCAGCGGAACACATTGCACCCGCTACACACCTTCGCGTCTGGATAAATAAGAAGTACCCGGAGATCCTGAATCATTGCTTTGACGGAACAGCCTTTGGGCACCAAGCTGCTACACCTCCGCCCACCTCGGACAGTAGTAAGCAAGCAGCACGGGTTCGCCCCGCGGCTGTTAACTTCGATGACATGGACGACGATATCCCGTTTTAACTCTCATCAAAAATAAATTTTTGCGAAAGTCGTTGTACGTTCGATTTTCATCCTATAGTTGCGTTCATGCACGTTAACGGACGTGCTAATCTGTTAACCAACGCTAGGAGAAACGACATGACTGCATCCACTTCCAACTTCGCTTCCATGGGTAAAGAAGAACTCCGCGCTGCTTGCCGCGCCGCGGGTATCAGCTACAGCAAACTGAACAATGACGGCATGCGTGCTGCGCTGCGCGACGATGCTCTGGATAACGCTGAGATTGCTGCATGGAACAATGGTTCCGCAACCCCTGAAGCTCCCGAGGGCGAAGACCTTGCTGCTGAAGCAGCAACCGAAGCCCCTGCCGCTCCCAACCCCTTCGGCGCACTGTTGGGTCACAAGGTTACCGTGGCAGCTACCGAGGGCACAAAGGTGGTTGACGGTAAGAAGGTCGACGCGAACGCTACTCGCACCAAGAGCGAAGCGCGCACCCGTGCTGACAAGCCCGCTGCCCCACTGGTTCCTCGTGTCAGCCGCAAGGGTTACAAGATCCAAAAGGAACGCGAAGAGCGCAACGGCGTGAAGCGTCCTTCCGAGGGAACCGTCTGCGGAGCAGTGTGGTCAATGTTCGACGCACTGCACAACAGCATCACAGGCCTGAAAGCTGGCGACCTGCCTGCACTGGCTGACGAACACGGATGGAACCGGACTAACGTGTCCTGCGAGTTCTACGCCTGGCGCAAGTTCAACGGCATCAGCGGTCGCGCAACAGTTTAACCACAGCAAGGGCTCACATCATGTACGTCCTTGTCGATCGCCAACTTTTGCGGTTCTGCCATAAGCACCACGATCACCGGGTGATCAACGCGCTGGCCCACATCGAGCTGGCGCATAACCGAACCAGTGTGTTCCGCATCGATACCGTGAGCACGTTCCCGGACGTGACAGGGATGGAGCTTCGGATCCTTTACAAGCAAACCACCGGACACAAGTTCGAAGGGTTTTCAGATTTCCACCTGCGTGAGCTGGTGCTGGGTGCAGCGCGTGCGCTACCCGAGTCAGACGTTGTGGTCGGTGAGGTGCTCACTCAAGCTGCAACCATTGCCGACAACGACAAGGGGTTCTACCAGTACGTGAAGGGGTCGCGCGTACCGAGTCGATCGCACGACCTGTATGAAGTGCCCACGATGGTTGCTACCCAGGACGCCGCCAAGGCCATGGTAGCAGCGGCACCGCCCGAGCCCACAGCGCCCGATCCCGTTGTAGCCAATACCAGTACAGCAGCACGGGTGCCAAGCGCCCCAAGGGGCGGCAATCGGGCCACCATTTTCGAGGTGGCCGACCAGATATGGAACGCTGCGGGCGCACCTAAAGACATCCCGTCCGTGCTGCTGTTGCGCAAGCAAGCAATGAGTGAACTTGAAGCAACGCACGGCATCAAGAAGACTACGAGTTCGACTGCCTTGGGTGACTGGCAGAAACTTCGATTGAACAATTAATGCGGAGTTGCGTTCACAGCTTCTATTTAATAAACTGCGAATCGCGTTGTAGGACGTTTTCACATTTACCAATTTTTTGAAGGAACTGACATGACTGAAAAGACTGAAGCCCAAATCGCTGCCGAAGCTGCTGCCAAGGAAGCCAAGGAAGCTGAGAAGCAAGCCAAGAAGGCTGCTGCTGAACAAGCCAAGCAGGCTAAGGCAGACGAACGCGCTGCTAAGAAAGCTCAAGCTGAAGCTGCCAAGGAGGCTGGCAAGGCTGAACGCGAAGCTGCCAAGCAAAAGAAGATTGACGAAAAAGCTGCGAAAGCGCAAGCTGTCATTGACGCCAAAGCTGCCAAGGAACAAGCCAAAGCTGACGCCAAAGCTGCTAAGGAAGCCCAGCGCCAGCCCGAGCAGAACGGTGTGCGCCGTCCCGGTCCAGACGGCCTGTGCGGTAAGGTGTGGGGCCTGGCTGACCTCATGTCCACCGAACTGAAGCAACCTGTGCCTGTTGCGAACCTGTTGGAACGTGGTGTTGCCGAAGGTTTGAACGCCAGCAACATCCGCACCGAGTACGCTCGCTGGAAGAAGTTCCATGGCTTGACCGGCCGCATTGAGCTGCCGAAGGCTGAAACTCAAGCCGCTGCCTAAGCGGCCGCGCTACAATAGCGCTCCCAAACGCCCCGCGCAATGCGGGGCGTTTCCATTACCTCCCAGACGTCAGTCTGCAACCTATTGGAGAACTGAGTGAATACTCAACCCATCGAAAAGCACGTCCTCAGCGACGGCGAAGTTTTACAAGTCCACTCAATCTTTGACACCATCCAAGGCGAGGGGCCTTTTACCGGTCGTCGTTCGATTTTCATTCGCCTGGCTGGTTGCAATCTGCAATGCCCGCAATGCGATACGGATTACACGTCCAGCGTCAACACGCTTTCACTGGACGATATCCGACAGAAGCTGAACGAGTTCCCGGGAATCAGCCGACCCATTGTGGTCATTACTGGTGGGGAACCTTTCCGCCAGAACATCGAGCCGCTGGTTCGTATGCTGATCGACAGTCAGTTTACTGTGCAGATTGAAACGAATGGCACCTTGCCACCGCCAAACATTGCATTTTTTGAACTGTGCTCGGTGGACCTAAGTGACACCCGGCCGAAATGTTTTGTTGTCTGCAGTCCCAAGACAGGTAAAGTGCATCGAAATCTGGTTCCACTCATTTGTGCCTACAAGTACGTCATGGGCTGGGACAGCGTCGGTGCTGACGGACTCCCCATTCGAGCGCTTGGCCACAGTGCTGCCCCTATGGTTGCTAGACCCGACCCGGGATTCGGCGGCCCGGTGTACCTTCAGCCCGCCGACTATGGGGACGAAAACGCAAACAAGCGGAACCTCAACGCCTGCATTGCGTCCGTGATGCGGCGGAATTTCATCCTGCAATTGCAGGTCCACAAAATCTTAGGAGTTGAATAATGTGTGCAATCGTAGGGGCAATCGTTAGCCTCAAAACCCAAGACGAACTTGACCTGGCGAACCACATTCTGAAGTACATTTGGGATTTCAGTCACGAGCGCGGTAGCGACGGCCGGGGATTCATGGTCAACTCGAGTGCGGAAACAGGCCCCGAGTTCCGCCACGACACAACACGTCAAGAGGTTGACTGGGACAGGTTGGACGCCCCGTCGTTTAATCAGCTGTGCGAGTCCGCCACAGCGATTGGGAATCTGCGTGCAGAACCGACTACCGAATTCGTTCTCCAGAAAGAATGGACCGATCAGCAGCCCTACACAGTGGGCCCTTGGAATATTGTGCATAACGGTACAATCGCAAACGACAAGGAGCTGCGCACCCACCGACATCCGACCAAGATTGACAGCGCTGCGATTGTTGAGCAGCTTGTCGAGTGTGGGCAAACCCTAGCTGAGTTCCTCGACAGCATGCTGAAGCTGAAAGGTAGCTATGCAATCCTGGCGTCGAACAGCCAGAGCACTGCCCGTCTGTTTGCTGCCGCGAACTACCGACCTATCTGGTACGCGGTGACAAGCATCGGCACATTCTTTGCCAGCTCGCGTTACTACTTCCCCAAAGAACTGACCCCGGTGATGCTGCCTCCGTACACGGTCGCACGCTTCAGTCGTCACGGTATCCTCGAGCGACGCTCGCTCCGGCCTGTGATGGGCATGGGTAACGATGCGCTTGTGGTGTGCAGCGGGGGCCTGGATAGTGTGGTCAGCGCTGCCTATGCCCAGAAGAGTTTGGGCTACAACATCCACCTGATTCACTTCCTGTACGGTAGTCGCGCAGAGGGTCCCGAGGTAAAGGCTGTGCAGGCCGTTGCAAAGGCGCTAGGGTGCCCGATCACCCTGTTCCCCTTGCCTGTGTACCAGAAAGGTGATTCGCCGTTACTGGACCCCGATAGCACGGTGGCGGGCGGTGAAGAAGGTGCGGAGTTCGCACATGAATGGGTTCCTGCCCGGAATCTGCTGCTGTTGTCTGTCGCAACAGCGTTCGCTGAAGCCCGGGGAATGAGCACGATTGTTCTCGGTAACAACCTTGAAGAGGCTGGTGCCTACCCTGACAACGAACCCGAGTTCATTGAGCGCTTCAACGACATGCTTCCGTTCGCGGTGGGCGACGGCAAGCGCATGCGCGTCATTATGCCTGTTGGCAACATGATGAAACATGAAATCGTGAAGCTGGGGCACGGGATTGAAGCTCCTATGCACCTGACCTGGAGCTGCTATCGCGCAGGCGAATTCCATTGCGGAACCTGCGGACCCTGCTTCATGCGCCGCAAGGCGTTCGAAATTAACGACCTCGAAGAGGTGATTGCTTACAAGGAATAGGAATGACATTTCGCTCTACAAAAACATTTGGACATGAAATCGGCCTGTCCGCAGCATTCCGCCAGTGGCGTGCAGAATCCCACTGCCGCCTGATTCACGGCTATGCACTTGCAATCCGCTTGGAGTTTGAGGCCGAGGAACTGGACGTTCGCAATTGGGTTGTGGACTTCGGTTCGCTGAAGTCGCTCAAGGGTATGCTGGAAGACACCTTTGACCACAAGCTGCTCGTGGCTGAGGACGACCCTTGGATTTCAAAGTTCAAGGAGCTCGAGAAATTCGGGCTGGCGGAAGTTGTGGTCGTACCCGCTACGGGTTGCGAAAAGTTTGCCGAGATGATCCACGAGTGCGTAGAGATCTGGCTCAAGGACAACGGTTACGCCCCGCGCTGCCGTATTGTGAGTGTAGAAGTATCCGAACACGGTGCCAACAGCGCCATTTTTAAGAAAGACTGAAATGAATTCTGCATACGATAATCTGGACAAAGAAGCCCGCCAGTCCATCAAGGAAGAAGTGATCCATGACTTGCTCACCGAGGTCATTGAGACCGATGCCCACCGCGAGGGGTTGGCGGAGACTCCCGCTCGTGTGGTTAAAGCATGGAAGCACTGGACCAGCGGATACGATGTGAACATCGCCAAGCTGCTCAAGTGCTTCGAAGACGGAGGCGAGAAGTATGACCAGATGGTTCTAGTTAAGGATATCCCCATCTACAGCAAGTGCGAGCACCACCTCGCGGACATCTTTGGAACAGCGACCATCGCCTACATCCCCAACGGCAAGATCGTTGGACTGTCCAAGTTGTCCCGCCTGGCAGATGCATTCGCACGCCGTTTGCAAGTGCAGGAACGTCTTACTGACCAGATTGCTGATGCGCTGGTTGAACACCTCAGCCCCCTGGGCGTCGGGGTGATGGTGCGTGCGCGTCATATGTGCATGGAGTCGCGGGGCATCTGCCAGCAAGGTCACCACACCATCACGACCGCGCTGCGAGGCGTAATCCGTGACGAACCGCAAACCCGTTCTGAGTTCTTGCTGCTTGCGAAGTAACTAGCGGCAGCTTAAAATACAGCAGGGCTTCGGCCCTGCTGTTGTGAAAGGTGTTAGATGAATTTGTATACTGCCGCCGTCTATACAAACGGCTACAGAAAAGGTAGCGCGGGAGCACGCTACGAAAAACTGACAGAGCATGAGCGAACCTTGTGCGACGCTGCACCGAACATCCTTGAGTCCTGGCACTACGTGGGCAAGCAGACATTCGTTGACGCTATGCGTCGGGACGCTGCCAAGGTGTTCCTGGACAGCGGGGCCTTCTCCGCCTTCACCCTCGGTGTGGAACTGAGCGTCAAAGATTACTGCGACTATATCAAGCGGAACCTGGACATCCTGCGCGTCGAGGATGGTGTGGTCATGGCATCCGTATTGGACGGTATTGGTGACCCGCTGAAGACTTACCAGAACCAGTTGGAGATGGAGCACTACGGATGTCGGGCACTACCTTGTTTCCACGCGGGTGAGGACGAACGGTATCTTGAGCACTACGTTAAGAACTATGAGTACATCACGCTTGGCGGCATGGTAGGCACGTCCACGAAGCAGCTCTGCATCTGGTTGGACCGCATCTGGGATCGCTACCTGACCGACGGTAGCGGGCGCCCTCGCCTTAAGGTTCACGGGTTTGGCATCACCGCAATCCCCGTGATGGAGCGATACCCGTGGTTCAGTGTGGACTCGTCCTCCTGGATCCAGTCTGCAGCGTTCGGCGGTATTGTGACGCCCCGCTGGGGGCCGCTGTCCGTGTCGGAGAAGAGCCCCGCACGCCACGACGCTGGGCAGCACGTAAGCAACCTGACCCAGATTGAACAAGACCAAGTCCTGCAGATGCTGGAGAAGGCTGGGTTCACATATGAACGACTGTCGACCGTGTACGAATCGCGAGCAGCGTTTAATATATGGGGGTACGGGGTTATTGGCGAAATGATGAACGCCGCTAATAACTACGAACAATTCACACAACGAACTCAGGAGCTCTTTTGAAAACAGATGAATTCAAACCCCGCCCAGGGGCGCTCCGCGCTATGCGTGAGGATGGGACGTATGGTTGCGCAAATCCAGGGGACGCCTTGTTTAGTACGGTCACAATGGTTGCGACTGAATACTACACACTCGGCCGGGGCTGGGTAAAAATATTTGACGACGAGGAACAGAAGAATGCTGACCGAACTTAAATTTGTCCAGGGTGCGGTGGCGAAGAAGGACTTCGTCCCAGCGCTGACGCACTTCGTTATCGAAGGCGGACTGGTTCGCGGTTACAACGGGATGATGGCGCTGTGCAGCCCCATTCCGTTTGACATCGAATGCAAGCCGAAGGCCGACTCGCTGGTCAAGGCTATTGCCAACTGCACTGAAACGGTGACACTGGCAATGACCCCAGCTGGCAGGCTCTCAGTTAAGAGCGGCAAGTTCAAAGCGTTCGTTGACTGCTTACCTGACGACAAGACGCCGCACATCCTGCCCGAGGGCGAGCATGTGGTTATCGACGGGGTTGCAATGCTACAGGCGCTCAAGGTGGTGTCACCATTCATTGGCGAAGATGCTTCACGCCCTTGGTCCAATGGTGTGCTGTTGCTGGGGCAAAGTGCATTCGCTACCAACAATATCACGCTCGTGGAGTATTGGACAGGTACATCCTTCCCAACGCCTATCAACATCCCTAGGGCAGCAATCAAGGAGTTACTGCGTATCAATGAGGCACCCGAAGCGGTGCAGATGACCACAAACTCCCTCACTTTCCATTTCAGCAATCGGCGCTGGCTGCGGACGCAACTGTTCGAAACCAAGTGGCCTGACTTGACTAAGGTGTTGAACCGAGAGAGCAACCCGGTCCCGATCAACAGCCAGTTATTCGAAGCGCTTAAGACCCTGAAGCCTTTCGCTGACAAAGCTGGTCGCATTCTGTTCCGTGGGGGCGGTAAAATAGCAACCCACAACGACGAAAGCGAAGGGGCTGGTTATGACATCGATGAATTTGACCATACCGGAGTCTATAATCTTGACATGCTTTCTTTGCTAGATGGTCCTTGCAAATCCATCGACTGGTCTACTTATCCGAGTCCTTGCATGTTCTTTGGTGACCGCCTTCGCGGTGCGATCATTGGGATGAAGCAATGAGCCGAGCAGACATCGCGGGGTTCTTCTGGGACGACACACCCCCACCATCACCCCCAAAGGCCGAGAAGCCTCGCTGTGTAGCCCCCGAGCCTACTTGGGAGCGCCCAGACTACTTGCCCGGCCTAGCGGAGGCTGTAGCGTTTCGGGTGCCCCAGTTTGAGGACTGGGAACTTGCTATTGCGCAAGCAAAGCGCGAACGGTTCATTTGCGATATTGAGTGTTACGTCAATTATTTCCTAGTCGCGTTCCGTTCCCTGACAAGTAGCAAGCTGATCTACTTCGAGAAGACTGCGAACCATGATTTCAATCGTGAGAAACTGGAATGGGTCGTAAACAATTTCTGTCACGTCACCTTCAATGGTATTAACTATGACATGGCAATCCTGGCCATGGCCCTTGCGGGTAAGACAACGCAGGAAATGAAGCGTGCGACGAACGAAATCATTGTGAACGGTATGCGCCCCGCGGACGTGCTGCGCATGTTTAAGGTCAAGCCCATTAAGCCCAACCACATTGACCTGATCGAAGTGGCGCCCCTTCGTGCGAGCCTTAAGATCTACGGTGGGCGCTTGCATGTGAACCGGATGCAGGACTTGCCGTTCCATCCCGAGACAACCCTGAGCCCCGAACAGATCGCGATCGTGCGCTGGTACTGCGTCAACGGGGACATCCCCGCCACTGCTGTGCTGCACGAGTCTCTCAAGGAACAGATCACGCTGCGTGAAGCGCTGGGTGCGGAATATAAGTTGGACCTGCGCAGCAAGTCTGACGCACAGATTGCTGAAGCGGTAATTGGTGCAGAGGTTGAAAAGCTGAACGGGCGCCGTGCGCCTCGTCCGGAGATTGAACCGGGTACGGTTTACAAATACAAAGTTCCTTCCTTCATTAGGTACGAGTCCCAGCTTATGAAGTGGGCGCTTGAAATTGTGCGGAATGCCAACTTCACTGTGAGCGAAGACGGTAACGTGGGAATGCCCGAGGGGCTCAAGAAGCTGGAGCTTCGCTTGGCGGGCGGTGTGTACCGGATGGGTATCGGAGGGCTACACAGTTCGGAAAAATGCACTGCGCACTATGCCGACGAGAAGACGATATTGATCGACCGGGACGTGACGTCATACTATCCGTATATCATTCTTAATCAGGGCCTGTATCCGCAGCACTTGGGAAAGAACTTCCTGAAGGTCTACAAGCGCTTAGTCGACCGCCGTTTGGACGCCAAGCGTTCTGGGAACAAGGTGGTGGCCGACTCGCTCAAGATTACGATTAACGGTTCGTTCGGTAAGCTGGGAAGCAAATGGTCTGTCCTGTACGCGCCCGACTTGCTGATCCAGGTAACGATCACCGGACAGTTGGCACTGCTGATGCTAATCGAGCGCCTGGAAATGGCGGGCATTCCTGTGGTTAGCGCGAATACGGACGGTATTGTGATTAAGTGCCCCCGTGACCGCGAAGCTGACTGCAACGCCATTGTGAAGCAGTGGGAACTGGAAACCGCGTTCGAAACCGAAGCGACGCAATACCTCGCATTGTTCAGCCGTGATGTGAATAACTACATCGCAGTGAAGCAGAAGTTCGATAAGGCGACGGGTCAGTGGTTGAACAAGCCTGACGGGTGCAAGACTAAGGGTGCATATTCCAGCCCGGAGAAAGCTGCTGATCGGCTGCACAAAAACCCGACGAATGAGGTGTGCGTTGACGCGGTGATCGAATTCCTCACCAAGGGGACACCGATAACCACAACGGTGCGAACCTGTCACGATATCCGCAAGTTCGCGTTGGTGCGTACCGTTACAGGGGGCGCAGTTAAGAACGGTCACTTCCTGGGCAAGTCCATTCGCTGGTATTACGCAGCGGGGGAAGCTGGGGAAATCGTTTACGCCAAGTCAGGTAAGAAGGTTCCACGTTCCGATGGTGCTATGCCTCTGATGGATCTACCCGCTACCTTCCCAGCGGACGTGGATTACCAGCGCTATGAAGCTGAGGCACATCGGATGCTCGAAGACATAGGGTTTACCCCTAAAAAATAAATTTGCGAAAGTTGTTGACCGACCGGAATTATTCATCCCATAATACGTCATCTGCAACACACCGGAGAACGCAAATGACTACCGCACACCACTTCACACCCGAGCCTAACAAGACATACGCGACCCGCGAAAACGCAATTAAGGCAGTGGAAAAGAAATTCGGCCCCAACAATGACCACTTCGGTTCGGCAGACATTCGTTACATGGTGATGACACACACCGACGGACGCTTCTTCCCCGTGTTCTTTGGTGAGAAAGCTCTTCAGCATGGTGCCCACTTCCATTTCAATGTTGTAGCATAAGGAGAACTGAAATGACCGTCGAACTCAAAGTCCTGGAACGTATCAAGAAAATGCTCGCGCTGGGCAATGACAGTGCAGCAAGCGAAGGTGAGCGTGAAAACGCCCTGCGCATGGCTTACAACCTGCTAGCGAAGCACAACCTGAGTATGAACGATCTGCCGGGTGACGAACTCAACGAACCCCGCGAGAAACAGGAAACCACAGTGAGCGCGGACAAGTGGGCCCGCAGCTTGGCGCACAGTATCGCTGACCTGTTCTTCTGCAAATACTTCTATCAACAGACCCACACCTCTGGCAAAGACCGCCACTTCTTTGTTGGTCGCGTTAGCAACTCGATCACCGCACTGTCCATGAGCGAGTACCTGATCAAGTCCATCAAACGTGAAGCAACCAAGCGTTACAAGTCCCCCACCAGCCCCGAAGGCCGGTCGTTCTGTGTTGGTACGGTAAACACCATTCGCAGCCGAGTCCAGGACATGCTACGCAAAGACAGCGAAGCGACCGACGGAGCTGCACCCGGTAACGCTCTGGTTCTGGTAGCAGTGCGCAAGCGCGAAACCGAACTTAACGACCAGTGGCTGGAAGATGCAGGCACGACGCTTGCGACCGCCAAGCCCCGCGCTGACAACTCGCTGCGAGCTGGTGCGTACTATGACGGAAAGAGCTACGGCAAATCCGTGTCCCTTAACCAACAGATGGGCCACACTGGCTCGCGTACTAAGTTGTTAAACTAAGCGGCGCACGCGATCGCTAGTACCAACACCCCGGCACCCTAGCGATCGCGGCCCCAGCCGGCCCACACCATGCAAAACACCACCAGCAATGGCGACAGCTTTTACGCAATCCGCGCAGCGCTCGCCACCTTCATTATCACTGTCATAGGATACACATCATGAGAATGCACACAGACGACAAACGCAAGGTCCCCAACACCGGGGACAAGTATCGCACCCACTACGCAATCAAGAATCAAGCCCCTGGAAAGCGCTCGATTCTTGCTCGTGTAGCACCCTATCTGTGGATCGCCTTGCAGTGGGCTGTGGCAATCGGCTTTATCCTGTACTGGACCGCCGATCGGCCTGTCATTTGAGCTTGGAGGCTTTGTTCTTGTCCCAGGAGCGGAAGCCCATATAGGCGCCTGCTGGGGCAATCATGATCATCGCGAGGTCCCAGTTGGCGCCGGTTCCCTTTTCCAGGATAGCCTTGAGCAATTCCATCCCGATAACGTAAGCGATAGTGGCGTACCAACTTTGACGAGCCATGAGGGGTCGGGTGTGGCGCACGTACTCATCCTCAGCATTATCCCCGCTGCGAATGGTCTCTTGCTGTTCGCGATGTTCAGCTTGCTTGTCTTCAAGCTCTGCAATGTGCATCAGGCGCAAGTGCTCACGAATGCTTGCTTCCTCTTGCACTGCCAACTCCCGCAAACGAATAACCGTCGCGGGGTCACCCTGTAGGGCCCGCAGGGCCGCGCCCGGGTCGTTGGTGCCAGTAGCACTGCTCACAAGGGATACGCCGGCTGCAATCGCCCCCGGCACATTCCCAGTCAGCAAACTGCCAACCAGTGCAGCGCCAGTGCCCGCGTTTTCCCTTAGCCACCCACCAACTTCTGACCAATCCATAGCAGCCCCTAAATGACAAGTTCGAAGTGGGGTGAGTCGGTTTCACCGCGCTCGCGAGGGTTCCCGTCTTGGTCCCAGTCAGCGCCCCAGCGAATCTTGACGCCAAGTTCTTCAGCAGCTTGGAACATAGCTTTGCCAATGGCGTCGAACTTGGACGCAGTATTCCAATCCACGGGGTAGGGGCAAAGGTCAACCGCGTGGCCGAAACCTGTAGCTTCATTGACGAAGTGGTTGGACACCAGCGTCCAAGTTACCTTGTCACCAGGCTCAGTGCGCCCTTGAGCATACAGCTTCGCCTGACGAGCCTTAGTGCGAACACCTTCGAGCACTAAAAAGTCCTGTGCGGTTAACTGAATGGCCCGGGTGACCACAGCAACCATCAGCGGGTGAACACCTTCGAGCATGGTCTGGGATTTTTTCCCTAGCGAGAAGCTCATCCTGCGTCCTTTGGGTCCTTTGGGTCCTTGGGGTCCTTGGGGTCCAGCGCCTTGAACCGTTTTTCCAGGCGCTGCTCAACCAGAAACAGCAACCGAGTACCCATGTGCCCGCCAATACCAGCAGCAACAGCAGCCAGACCCAAGGGTTGACCGAGACCTGACAGCAGCATGAAAGCGCCCAGCCCCACGAACCCGCTGATGCAGACTTCGCCAACCAGTTCAATGAGATTGAACGCACGGGTGTGGCCACGCTTGACGCGAGCATAGAAGTTCACAGCGCCTCCAGCAAAAGACATTCCGATGGCCAGCAACCAAGTCGCCGCAGGCCAAGAAGTTGGGTCTTTGATTGATTCAGCATTTTCAAGCACGTTTAGTGACCTTTAAGAATTGGCGGGAAGGCGGGGTGCAGGTAAGGACGTCAGCCGGACCTTAACGAATTTCATTGTCAATTCCCTTCCCACCATTCCGAAACGGTGATGCTGTGACCGTATGTTGTGATGCTGTAAGTGTCACCTGGAGCAACCCACCCGCCGTGCGTTTGGAACGTGTTGTCGCCCGCCGTTTGATTAGTGATGCGGTTACCGTTGCGAACGAACGACGTAGACCCCCCGGCCGCGCTATTTTGCCCCCACATGCTTACCCAACGGGGCACCGGGTCGGTGTTGGTGTATGTCGTATTGATTGCGCGAACGCCAGTGCGACTTATGGCCGCGCCATTGCCAAAACCAGCCGACGCAGTTACAGGGGCGCCGCTTGCCCTTGAGTACACAATGCAGCGGACCACGCCCGAAGCCTCGCCTCGAAACACAGCCACATCACCCACCGCGGTGGTGATGTTTACGCCACCAAGCAGGATCAGATTGGCCCCGTGCGCGAGGATTTGGGCGCCTCCAAACACAACGGTGCGCTCGGCGCCCTGCGCAAGTGTTACGGCGTTCCACGTGGCGGTGCCAGTGGAACGCACATAGTTTCCAGTCGCGGCATCAAGGTTGACGGTTGACGCGCTGGCGATGTTGCTGCCCTGGGTTTCGTTGATGGCTGCGCCAGACATAACCAGCGGGCCGCTCATGGTGTCGCCTGACTTTTGCACAGCGTTGCCCGACAAGCCTGTTTTGACCACAAGGGCCGCCACACTCTTGTCAGTCCCGCCCTGGCGCACCAAGAACAAATCGGTGTCGCCTAATGTGCTCGCAGCGGTCAGGTCCGACAGGTTGACTTTAGTCGCACCCAGCTTGGAGGTGATGGTCGCCTCGTTACCGGCGAGAGAAAGGATCGCAGCCTGTTGGTCCAACAGGCTGCGGAGTTGGGCTTCTTCGGAAGCAGTTAAGGCCATGGTTATAGGTCTCCAAATTGACGCGACATGGCGCAGACAATAACGTTAGCGCCTCCGACTATGGGCTGATTGCCGCCGACTGTAGCAGTGCCGAGGGTAAGGGTCGCACTGGACACGATCTTCAGCGTATGTACTACCCCGGCCTCTCCCTTGTAACCGATAGCGACAAGGTACTTATTGGGGTCAGCGCGGTCATACGCTTCAAGGCGAATAAAGCTGTCAGGGATGGTAAACAAACCGACACCGGCCTCATCCGACACGCGGTCACGGTTAATGTTGCGGAAAATCTTTTGCAACAGCCAGTTGAGCCACTGTGCAGGGAGGGGTTGCCCCCGTGCCCCAGCAGTTTCAGGGACGAACCCGTTCGCCATAACCGCGTCAGGTGGCGCACCAACATTCTGCTGGCCGTCGGGAAACCCGACATATGTCTCAGCGAACGTGACGTTCATTGGAAAACCCCTGTGAGATTGTCATGACCAAGTGTGCGTAAACTGTTGGGATTATACACAGCGAGCGTCGGGCCCCCGACGTCTAAATACCCGATTCCAACGTCAAGCTCTGCGGGCACAGCTCCGCCCAAAGTCGAGGAACCGGACGCCTGCAAATTCGAATCGGTAACCTGTAGGTCGCTCCCGTTCGCCACCAAGTAATCGGCGTCACCATTGACAAACAATTCCGCTGGCAAAGGTTCCTTCGAAAAGCGAAACGGTTTGTCCATGAACGACACTGCGACAGGCACCGTGCTAATGGCTGCGGGCGCCAAGTCCTGCATCGCTGCCTGGATTTTGTAGTCGGGGAAGAACCCGTTTGTGAACAACAGTGCGGTCGCGGGATAGGATTCGATGTACTGGCAGTCAGTCGGTTCCGTCAAGAACTTCAAACCTCGGATCATGTCGGTCGGTGTACCCTTGGACACGTTCACAAATACACGGAACCGAATAGCTGACCTATACTCGTCGTCGTTTCGTCCACGGCGTGCTTCGCCAACAATAGCGCCGCATCCGTCAAGCTGCGCACCCACAGCAGTGTCAATCCAACGCTGCGCCACAAGTGCGTCGGCATCGGTTTCAAGTGTGGTTAGCGGGCCCACAATCTGCCCCATGAGCGCCTGCAGCTTAGGGGAGTTGGTGAACTGCCCGGTCAGGCGAGCGATAGCAATGGCGGCATAGTTAAGCATGTTAAACCCCGACCACAGTGATCCGAGATGCGTCAAATATCGCCAACTCCGAGCGCCCGACTGGTGCGTTGTCGGTGCTATATGTGGGCGTATCGGATATGAGTGCGGTCAACGCCGCTTCGACCGTTATGTCTGCGATGCCGCTAGTGGAATCGTAGATCGGCCCATAGAAGCGCTGCGTGATGATGTCCTCGCCAATGCCAACCGTTGCAGCATAAGCCAGCACAGCGGTCTTGATAGCCGTAACGACCTGCACCGTCAGCGCTTCCTCTGGATACAGTTCGTCCACCGTCACCCGCATCCATGCGATCTTGCTAGTCGGGCGCGAAAACTTGCAAGTCTGCAAGTCCCTGTTTTCATCCAGGACCGAAACCGTCGTGTTGCCGTAGGTCTCGATTCCTGCAGGCTTCACTTCAAACAACTTGTTCCCAACAGCTTGGTTGGCACCACCGTCCACCACAGTCTCAAACGAATGGGGCGGGAGGTTAAACTCGTCAATTACATTTGTGCGATTTTCGTAGACCGCAACATAGACAACCGAAGGCACCTCAGCCAGTATGCGCGAGCGGATAGCTTGCACGGTAGCAGCACCAGTGACGCGAATGCTGTTTGCATGGCGCTCACGCAACTCTTCGTCTGTCTCAACGAATCGGCCGGTTGCACCTGCAACCAAATTGCTGACCTCTTCCCATCCGAACAAGGACGTGTCGATACGTGTTAACGCGCCCACGGGCAGCACGAACGCGCCATTTTCAAGCGAACTAAATCCTACGGGTGACCCGAGCTTTGTGATGGTTAACTTGCTGTCCAGGGTCAGCGTGAAGCTGCTTTCCTGATCCTCCGCACGCAAGCGCAGCACCCCGCCATCGGTAGTGGCAATGAAGTTGTCTGTGTCAAACAGCGCAGCCAGCCCCGCAACAATCTCTTCCGCTGACGTATCCGCGTCAGCGGTGTAAGTAACGCTCACACCGCCCGCAATGATCTGGTAGGGGGCGAGGTCGGTGACCACATTGGGCTCAATGAGCACATCGCCCGCGGTGGCACGGCTAATCACCGCGTCGGACGTAGATACATACTGCGTATTGTCTATCGCCCGCGCAAGCGACCCAGCAGGCACCAGCGTGCTTTCCGCACCGTAGCACATAGCGAGAACGGTCGTGGGTGTAGCACCCAGACGCTCCAGGCCCACAAACGAAACAGAACCATCCAACGATGCCCCCTCCGCTGTTGCGGGGTACATTGCATCATATGTGTTCTGCAGTGCCTCGTAGGCGTCGTCCAGGGCAGCGGAAAAGATGCCAATCACCTGCCCCACAACTGCGTCGGGCTGCGTGTTAACAGGACCCAGCGCATCGGTAAAACGCTGGTCGTAGTCCGCCTTGATCTCGGGTAAGCGAGGACGTTCAAAACCTTGTTCGGTCAGGCTCATGTAGCTACCTCGACAATTCCATAGGGGGTGTCGGCAGTGAATGTGATCTGCAATCTGCGTGCCGAGCTGTTGAAGTTATAGGTGAACTGGAGGATGGAGCGCACGCCCTCGACCTCCAAAATGCTTTTCCGCAGCGCTGCAATGGCGCCTGACAGGGTGAGCTGCTTGCCTAGGATGCTTTGCAAGTAAGGGGTTCCAAACTCAGTGTCTAGGAACCATTCGCCTTGCCAGAGCTTGAGCTTGATGACTAGCTGCTGGCGCACCTGTTCGGCAGAGCCAATGAGCTTTAGATCAAGCGAGCTGGTGTCGAGGTCGTGGAGCGCATCAAGCGCGATGTCAAGCATACCGATGATATTAGCAGCTTGGGCACGGGTCAATCAAGTTGCTACACCGTCAAACAGGCCCGCCGCTAGTATCCGGGCCGTTTTGAACATTGGTGTGGCCGTGTGTTGCAAATTCAATTCCGCCGATGTTTACGCCGCCGGGTGCAGTGACTTGTTCTGCGACGTCCAGGGTCGAGGCCATATTAACCGCGCCCGCATTGCTCAGTGTTCCGCTATTGGACAGACTCGGTGTGGTAACCACAGTCCCGCCCGGTGCGTTGATAAGCAACTGCCCGGAAGCTGTAAGTTTAATGAACGCTGCACCGAAGAACATGGTCATCGTGTCATTGTTTCCACTGTCACCTGCACCAGCATTCCCAACGTCGCACATGACCGCATAGGCGTCGGACAGGTCAAACATACGGCGGTCATCACTCCCGTCTACTGCCTGCTGCGCAATGACTAGCAAGCAATTATCACCGGGTTTAACGGGGCCCTTGACCCCTGCCGCACCACCTGCAAAAGAGGGCCAGCAGACACGCACGTTCGGGATGACCGGGTAATCCAGGGCGTCACCATCCGCGAAACGCTTTTTGCCAACGGGCTGCACCCGTGCAAGACCGTTGGCGTAGGACACAATGGTCCCAGGCATGCAAGTGTTCACGTCCAGAAGTTGCGAACGGATCATGCCCTGCAATGCTTCTACCAGATCGTTGGAAGTCTCAGCCATTATTTAGGGAACCTCAGTGTTGCTTCAGTCATCCATTCATTGCCGTGGGTGTCGCCCGTGTGCGTGAGCTGCTCAACGCGAAAGAATTCGCCCTTGACGCCCTTGCTCTTGATCTGCACGTACCCACCCGGTTCCATGTTGGGTTGTAGCAGGGACTTGACTTTGTAGCCTGTCACCTGCAGAACCTCTTGCTGTGTACCGTTCTTGTCACGCTTGGTGCTCTTGCTGACGCCCAACTGCTTGGAGGTAATACCCTCCTTCGCAGCAGCCTTTTCCGTCATAGTCTTGGACTCTTGGTCTGGTGAGCCTATGAGACCCGTGTCGGGGGAAAGTACGAACGCCTTCTGCTTGAAGACCCCGCCCTTTTTGATAACCTGGATCTGCCTGTTCTGTATGCTCCATTCCAGACCCGCGTTCTCGCACGCCTTGTCCATTGCGTCACGCACACGACCCACGAACGCAAAGCCCGCGGGATAAGTCTTCTGGTTCACGTCGGTAGGGAAGGGGCGCACAGCCAGCCCGAACTGCTTGCTAATCTCCGTCACGACCTGTTGGGTGGTTGCACCGCGCCCAAAAGACAATGCCACCTTCGAGTCACGGAACTCTAAGAAGCCGTCCACCATTTCCAGCTCGGTGATGGAATCAGCCCCTTCCTTTACGGTCAGCGACCGGGTCACGTTACCTGTGAAAATGGTGACAGCCCCAATGTCTTCCGAATAGCCCGCTTTCAGGATCAGCACGTTGCCAATGACTTCTATGAGAGCACGGGTCTCAGGTGCTGCATTCCACACTCTCACCGTGCATTTGTTCGGGGACTTGGTGGAACCCTTTTCGATAGAAAACGCAAAGCGAAGGCCTGCAAGCTCACGACCCTTGCCACCTTCCTTGCCAATAATGAGCGATGCAACGCGGTTGAACAGCATTACAAGTCCGGGTCGTGGTAATACAAACCGAAGTTCACAGCCAGGTCGCTATAGCCAGGGCGATCGGCTGCCCCCTTCTCCTGCACAAAGAACAGGTCACCCGCGGGCAGGCGCTCGTCTTTGTAGCGGCCTATAAGACCATAGTTCTTCACCATCTTGATATTCGTGAGGATGGGGGTTTCGTCTGCCTCGTTTACGCTCAAGGCAAAGTAACCGAAACGCTCATTCCACAGCACGCGCAAAATGTACGGGTTCCCGCCAAGCTCCACCGTTACGAACTGATCGGTCGTCTCCGCCTGCAATGGGATTTTCTGTATCAGTGCCATCAGTTAAAAACCCTCGCAAGTGTGCTCGACGGTTTCACCACCGTCTCGGGCTGCTTCTTACCCGCGTCCTTTGCGGGCTCGGCTTTCTTACCTACACCGGGTGAGGACTTTGCGGTCTTCTTGGGGCTGATGCCCGCAGGGATGTCCACCATCTGCGTGGACACCTTACGAATGTGAACGAAGTCGACATTGAACTCCAATGCTTCGCCTGTCTGTGCAGAACGCGGGATGCCCACATTGGTCAGGATCATGTCGTCATAAATCCTGTACTGCGTATAGACCGTGACAGGTGCGCGTTCCTTAATGAGCGTCCGAAGCAGATCGAAGATGCCCTGTGTTCGGTTGTCCACATTGTTGCCGTTAACCACACCTGACACCGCCTCGCTGGCGACTAGCGGGGTCTCTGTCACGAAACCCTTGATCCGCAGCTTGTCGGACTGCTCGATAACGTGGTCAGTTGATGGGGCGCCTTCCTCCACCGGGTTCATGGTCGCCTCTGCAGACCAATCATGTGCCTCGTCAAGGGCTGCGTCTAGCTCCACATTGCCAAAGGCGTTTCCGAACTTGGTTTGGAACCAGTGCCCGCCGAAATATAATCCAAGCATGATGTATCCTTAGGGCGCGTAAGTTGCAACGTCGCGAGCGATCTTTGCATTGGTCTCGTTGCCGAAAGACCTCTTCGCAGCGAATTGGAGGTACTTGGCCTGCTCGGCAGTCGTACCGGGTGGGACAGTCACGTTCACTTGCGTGTTGCTGTTGAAGTTGCGCACACCCTGGCCCAATGCAGCCGGCGCCATCTGCGCCGGGGTAACGGTACTGGCTGGGGTAACTGCGGGCGCTGCGCCGCCGCTGGGGCCTCCGCCCAGGCCTGCTAACAGGTTCCAGGCGCCCTTAAGGCCCTCGATAAACAGGTTCCAGTCCAAAGTGAACAAGCCCACCAGCGTCGCAGTGAGTGCGGCAATGGCTTCACCCATAAAAGTGAACACAGCTTTGATCGCTTCCCAAGTCCCCAAGACCGAGTCGCGCCACTTGTCCCAGGACCCGATCATGTTCCCAATGAGGGAGTCCCCGCCCTGGATCCAGACGTACAGGTCTTCCATCACCAGCGTGATAGCGGTAAGGATTGCAAGAAGTTTGATGAAGGGGAGCGCAACAGTCCAGCTTACAGCGCGGAACGCCATGAGCATGCTAAGGCCCTTGGCGCCGAAGACCACTGCCAACGCAATGCCCAGCAGGCGCATCGTGTTTTCCCAGCCCCCAAAGACGCCCACCAGCTTATAGATCCCCTCTTCAATGAAGTCGAAGGCACGCAAGAACATGTTCGCAATTCGCGTGATGAAGTTGGTATCCCGGTTCATCTTGTCGAACATACGTGCAAAGCGATTCGAGATGACCGTCATTGCACGGCCCACGGTCATGGGCATCTGGTTGAACTTGCCTTCAAAGTAGCTCGACATTTGGCGCGTCGCTTCAATCACAGCACGCGAGGTCAGTTTCCCTTCGCTAGCCATCTTTTTCAGCTGCTCGCGAGGGATCTTCATTGTCTCCGACAACTTGTCCAGGTACTGGGGCGCAGCTTCAGCCATGCTGCGGAACTCGTCACCCTGCAACACACCCGAAGCAAGGGCCTGCGAGAACTGAATCATCGCTGCGTTGGCTTCCTGGGTATTAGCTCCACCGACCACAAGTGCCTGCGAAATGGTGTCCGTGACCTGCAACAGGTCTTCCTGTGTGGTGATGTAGTCCTTAGCAGCGTGCCCGACACGGGTGTAGAGCGCTGAGTAGGCCTCGATCTTCATGCCCGCGGCACTCGCGTGCTTTGCAACATCGTCAAAGGCTTGACCCGCGTCCCCGACGGTTTGTGGAAGCTGCGCAATACGAGTGCGAACACTTTGCATCTCGTCACCTAGCTGAACCAGTGTTCGCACTGTAGCGAATCCACCTATGGCCACGGCGATGTTGCGAAAGGCCGTGGCAGCTTGGTCAGCCCGGTCCCTGAGCTTCAGCGTAGCCTTTTCACCCTTGTCGAGTTGTCCTTGGTTAACTTGGAACCCAAGGCGGGTAATGAGTTCACGAACGATCATCTAGTCACCTTTGTTCTTTGCGTCATCCATCTGCTGCGCTTCAATGTCCCCTTGCATGTCCAACAACGCATTCAGTTTCAAAAGGTCGCTGACGTCCGCCGTCCCGTCCTTTACATCCCGGAGCTGTACCTTGCCTGCAAGTATCGGGCGCCAGATCCACAGCTCGTTCTGGAGGTCGGGGTCTAGCTCGCCTGGGACTCGCCCTGGCTTTTCGGTGCTTCGACTAGACTTCCAAAGCGTTCCACCAGTCTGTCCAAAAAAGGGCCGAACTGATACCTCGCGACTTCAAAAATAAGTTCGTAGAAGTCCAGCAGGTTCTCAGTCGTGAAGCACTGGTTAATTTCGCCAGGACCTTTAATGAATTTCTTGTTCTCGTTGGAGTACACCTTCGAGTCAACGAACATGGGCAGAATGATGGTGTCCATGATAGACTCATCCAGGTTGTCAGCAATGGCCATTGCCGCTTCCTTGACATCCATGTCCATGATGCTGGAGGCCTTGCCCTTGCTACCGCCGAAGATTGCACCGATAACAGGCATGACCAATTTCTGGCCTCGTAGCAGGAGACGGTTCGCTTCAAAAGGGTTCATCCGGGCGCAGGTAAACTCCCGCGAGCCGATGATAAATGTTTGCTGTTGCATTGAAATCTTCCGGAGGTGATCAGTTGTCCGAGTATAGCAAAACGGGGCCTTGTAGGCCCCGTTTTACACCGTCAACCTAGTTACCGCCACCGTGGAAGATTTTCAAGTCCGCCGCGCTAAAGATCCACACCCGCTCGGACACCTCTTTGGCGAAGGTCATTTCGGGCATAGCCTTAATCCAGCATTGCGTCGCGGAAGCAAGGGAACGACCCGAGCCATCTACCACACTGATTGGAATAACAACCAGACCGTCGTTGGTCAAGTCGTCAATTGCCAGCAGGGTGGACAGGGAGTCGTTCGCATCGCTGGTCTGCAGCAACTTGAATTCAAACTCGCCCATCTTGTTGGCGTTGCGGGCACGCGCCACACCACCGTCGGAACCGACGCGGGTGAAATAGTTGTCTTCTGCACGACGGGCAATGATGTGGTCACCATCGCTGAAGCCGTTGACAATCACGCCACCCACCGTAACGATCACCTGAGCGGGATCGTAAGAACCTGTCAGAACTGCACTCATTCAATTTCTCCTTAGAGTTCGTAGGCCAGGGCACCAGTGATTTCCACAACGTGGATCGCACCAGCAAGGCGAGCGGTAAAGCCCAGTGACAGCACACGCGAAGCCTTGATGCTGGGGGCCAGCTCCACGGACTTAGGGTACACCAGCACAAAGCCGGGCACAGTGGTTCCGGATCCGTCAAGTTCGTCAGGTGCAATACCGCCAACGTCTTGACCTTCCTTGAGCGACTTGCGCAAGTTGTTCACGCAGAGCTGGATCCCCTGATCGGTGTAAGGCACCTTATCGCGGTTGATCATCATCTGCACCATGTTGACCTGGATCGTGTCCTTGAGCCAGTCACGGAAGCGGATAACGTCGATCCATTCACCTGAGGCAACCTTGCCGGGGTTGGTAAGAGCGATCTGCGCTTGATAGAACTCGAAGGTGTTTCCGCCTTTGTTGACCACAGTTTGTTTCTGTGTTGCAGTCAGCGCTGAAGGTGTCACGCTCGCTAGGCCCTTCAGCGCCCATGTCTCGGCACCGGGTTGGATAGTGAACACACGAGCGGCCCAAGCTGCATCGGGGTATTCGGTGTCAGCATTGGTGTGGAACAGGGCCGCGGTGCGGAAATACCGGGTGTTCTTCAGCGCACTGATCAGGTCGGTTGTCACCGAAGGATTGAGGACGTCCGCTTCGTTGGTTGCTGTAACGAACAAGCGGTCATTCGCTTCGGTCCAAGCTGCTGCGTCGAGCTGGGTCTGCTTCACGCGCTCGGTCATCACCAAACCGTACCAGGCCTGATCCTCGTCCAGGATAGCGTCCAAGTCGTTTGCAACAGCAGCACCGGAAGCCAGTGGGCTAATCAGTCCCCATTGTAGGTTCTCGCTCAGTTCAACAGCGCCAACCGTGCTAATCCATGCCAGCTCCAACGTGGAGCCCACCACCGTCGCAGTGATCACTTCGTCGGTGTCAGCCAACACAGCAGCGGCCAAGCCCGCAACGATTTCAGTCGCCAGTGCGCTCGCGTCAGCAGTGAAAGAATAGGCTTCGCCGTTCACCGTGATGGTGTAGGTGCCCAAGTTGATCAGGTCAGCAACTTCCACCACAGCCTTCAGCACCGCACGGCGTCCAACTTTGATTTGGCGGGGGCGTGGAATCTGTCCAAACGCATCCGACAATGCAGTCAGCACGCTAGGGGGCAAATCGTCTTCGCTTGCTGCGTTGTAAGAGGTGTAGACTCGGACCCGTTCAGGGAAGGTCATGAGGGGTGCAACAATCATCGGCGTGCCGAAGTTGCCGCGAACGACTCCAGTAGTTTGGAGAGCGATTTGTACCGAGACAATATCGTCAAGGGTTGCCATGGAAACTCCTTAAATCAAATCCGAGCGCGAAGGCGCCCACTATAGCACAACCGTGATGACATTCGTTAATTCCGGGTTCGTTTCGTCAAACCCGATCTCAAGATTGGTCACGTATTGGCCGGTCGCTTCAACAGTGTCAATAATGCCAACACGGTCAAGAAGTTCGGTGCCGAATCGCACAAACAAGTCCACGCTTGAGCGGGGTTCCAGTTGGGCGTTATCCAGCTTGAATGGGACGTTGAGCACGTCGCCTGTGTCATACAGCGCAATCTTTTGGACCTGCCAAGTTTCTAGAACTGAGGTCTTCGAAAGCACGTCGCGCAAGTCAGCGCAAGCAGTGTCGGAGTCTTCGCCGTGGCGCTGTACCTGCACCGTCACTTCGCGTACCCCTAGAACCTTCTGGTCGCCCAAGTTGTCAACGCCCTGGCTATATGCGTCGATGCCTACTGCCCGCTGCGCTGACAACTTCATGGTCCAGTAGGGCAGCGGGGGACGGGGTGCGTTCTGGTCGGCAAAGATTAGCACCTCCTCGCCAATGGAGGCCTTAATCAATGCGTGCAGAGTGTTCTTGACTGCCATTAGGGCCTCTTGAGTGCGCCGGAAATCCAATCGGCATCGGTTGTGAACTTAAACACCTTCACCCCGATGTACTTGTAATGGCTAATGACCGAAGACTGGTTCTTAAAGATGCTCACCAGTTCATACCCGTAACCCTCGTGAACAATAATGTCGGGCTGTACGTTTTCGCCATCAGCAGTGATGTTGAGCAGGTCGTCGGTGTAGAACTTGGCAAGGTCGGACAGGTGTCGCCCTTCAGGAAGGGCTTCCATATCCTGGCGGGACACTGTCGGCTGACCGGATGCGCGTGTGCTAACCACACTTCTTGCGCCTGAGACGTACTTCCCGTCAACGTAAGCGCCCGAGGCTTCTCGCAGAACTGTCTTGGGTTTGCGAAACGAGCTCACGTGCGCCCCCGAAGCTGTATTGTCACAGCGTTCACCATGGCGCCACTGTCGACCAATGTTTTAGTCGAACCCTTCTTGGCGCGAACTGTGCTGTCCGCAAGTTTGGGAAGGAAATTGCGACCAGTGATAACGGTCTGGACCCGTCCAGCGTGCTTCATACCTATTGTGGTCAGCGCACCGTTGGCGGTCTGTGTTCCAGCGGTCATGAGCTTGGCCTGCCGCTGGAAGTCTTTGTCAATGTTTGTGACGTTTTCGTCAAATGCTGTTCGCATGAAAGGTCGGTCCGGAATATCCTCGGTGCCGAATTCGTTGTGGGCAGCGTACTCGGCAATGGATTCGCCTTCGCTCTTGGAACCTTCCAGGATGCCCACAACCACCTCACGCCCGCGGGCACGCTCAAGCTCGCCCCGGATCTTGTTCCATCCCTTATCGACGTCCTTTACGGCAGGCATCCCATGGGCCCACGGGTCATGATTGCCGAACCCGCACAGGGCAGAGTGACCTCTTTGTACTGCTGACCGTAAGGGGTTTGACCCAGATAGGTGTCGCTGCCCTTGCTTGCCCCGTAGCTGCGCTCCAGATCACCCTCTTTTTCGCGGGTAATGGGCCCCACAGCGCCCGATCCGCTGTTGCCGGTACGTGTAGCTAGGGACAGCATGTGCGCCGCGTACAGCGCCTGCGCCATTGCTGCCGCTTCAGCTGTCAAGCATCCCACGTTAATGAGATTCCCGGCCATGGCGAGCCACTTGTTCACGGTCGTGTCATCCACGCCCGAAAACTCGGGTGCCAAGAGCCGGAAATACTCAAGAGGAGACATTACTCAGCCTGCAGTGCAGCCAGTTCGACTTCAGCAGCCGCAATCAACGCCGCATCACCGCCCACCTTGGCGCTCGCCAACTTGGATTCAGCAACCTTGATGTCAGCTGCCTTCTTGGCCGTCGCAGCAGCGATCGCAGCCAGTTCGGCCTTGGTCGGAGGTGCTGGGGGCTCGGCAGCTTCAACCACTTGCAACTCTTTGGTGGTAATAGACTTCGCGAACTTGGCTTCGACGTCTTTAGTTTCACCCGGTGCGATGGATACGTTGCCCACATGGTGCAGGCGTGACGATACGTTCGTGACTTTCATGTAATCTCCAAAAGTTAAAGGACGAGACCAGTATGAACCGGCCCCGTCCCTATTGTGTTACAGGCCGTCGGCGAACGCAAAGGCCAGCGGGTACTCAATGATCACGCCTGCGAAGCGCGATTCAACTGGTACTTCAAATTCCAGACCCTTTTGCTGGGGGCTGTACTGGCGGATCATCATGGGGATCTCGAGCTGCCAGTTTTCCATGGAGTTTTCCATGGCGTACATACGGTCTGCACCGCCTGCACCAGCGCCGTCCATTTCCACGACCTGCTTGAACTCCACGCCGGGGTGATTCTTTTGCAAGAATTCCAGGATGGTGGTGTCGGAGGCAGCGCTGTTCTGTGTGGTGGAGATCAGCGCGTACTGCTCAATCGGCAACCACACCTGATTCACTTTGTGGACGCCCTTGGACTGGACGATCACTTTGTTGATCAGTGCGTTGACATCGCGAACGATCTTGTCAGCGGTCTTGGTGGCGAACGTCTTGCTGGAACCAGTACCGTCAGCAGCCAAAGTCACTTCGGGCACGTTGGGGTTCGTCAGGAAGCCGGGCAGACCGTTGTCGGTGTCACCGTTGAATGCTAACAGGTTGATTTTTTCCTGGTGGGCACGGGTTGCCGCCATTGCCTTCTTGCCATTCAGGTTCACACCCGCAAACATGGCCGAACGCACTTCTTGCACGTTGTAGCCGTAGGCGTTACCGATCGAGCGGATGGGGCTGGTGAATTCCTTACCAGTCACGTCCGCACGGGGCAGGTCGTTGGCGTAGTTGGCAATGACCTTGGCCATGCCCACGCTGTCGAACTGGCGATAGGTGTGAGTCGTTGCACCTTCAGGGATTTCGGTGGACACCGGCATCAGCATGAAAGCGGACAGGGCTACGCGCTTGATGTCGTAGGTCTTGGCCTTGACGTATTCCAGCTGACGGGCAAAGAACAGGCTTTCGTTGGCATCGAAACGCCCAGTGTTTTCGATGACGCGGAGGTCAGCTTCGTCGTACTTCATTTGATCTTGTTTCATGATTACTTGATCTCCACGATTGCCAGACCAGCGCCGGTCGTGCCAGTGATGAACTTCACGCTGATTTGCGTGAAGGCTTCGATGCCAGCTGCGACAGCTTCGTCAGTCAGCTTGCCCGTTGCGACGGTCAGGTTGGCAGTAGCGCCAGCCCCAACGGCGTCGGTTGTCTCGACCCACATCCGGCCCTGCTTCAGGACAGATACGGTTTCGTATTGTGCATACTGCACAAGGCCAGCGGAGCTTTGCTCGCGGGCATAGTCATGCAGTGCAAAGCCAATGGCACCCGCACCAGTAGTGGCCTTCAGGACTTCAGCGTCCTTGGTGGTGCCCAGCTTGACGGGGTAAGCGATCGGGATCGCTTCTTCAGCCGCATAGCTTGCGACCACACGGGGGCCGATACCGTCCAGCATGCCCTTGAAGGCAGCGGCGCCATATTGCGAAATGGTGGATTGCATGGTGCGTTACTCCTTAGGTGCGCCGAGTTGAGACATGAAGCCCTTGTAAGTGCCGTCGGACGCGTCGTCCTTCTGCGCCTGCTGGTGGGCCGGGGTTTTTTGCGTGTTCATCGCTTGACGCTGCGACGCTGTAGCGGCATCCTTTTTCAAGGATACAGACAGGTCAAACGCTGCGTTGATGTAGTCGTCGGACTTGCCAACCAGATCAGCATCAGCGCGCACGCTCTTGATCACCAGCTCCTTGACTTCGCGGTCAGTTTTGCCGGTGCCGTCAACCTTGAAGGTTTCAGCGACCTTGTCCAGGTCAGCGCGGGCCTTCAGTTCAGCGCGAGCTGCTTCCAGGGCATCCTTGCGAACCTTGTCAGCGGACTCAACTTGAGCTTTCAGGGTGTCACGTTCGGCCGTCACAGTGTCAACGGTCTTTTGCAAGCCGTCAGCGCGTGTGGTCAGCGCGGCGTTATCGGTGCGCAGTTTTTCAACTGCCACAATCACTTCGAGAGCAGCCTGATACTCCAGGCCACCATCCAGCCGGATTCGGCCCAGATTTTCAGCGGACATACTCGTTTCCTCTTCAGGGTTGTAGAAAATGGCATCATGCCTATCGAGATTCAGTCGGGCATTGCCCGCACGGCCTCTCGGTACAATCGCGAGATGATTCACGCGAATGTTCCGTTGAATGGCGTCATAGTGCTCGCCATTCCAAACTCCGGGGGTCTCTTCCAGATCCACCTTGTAACCTAACGAAAGCTCACGCTTTCCGCCGTTTATTGCTTTGTCGATCGCGTCACCGTCATGAACGATAATGGGGACGCGGACATTGTCACCGTCCTGCTTACCCTCGCCCCGCATGGTGCCCACGGACAGCTTCTTCGCGTTCTTCGCGGTAACAGGCTCGCCGGGGTGGTCATCGGTGATGGGCTTACCAGAAAAGGTGGCAAGCGAATCGGGCTTGAACACTTCTTCAGGGGGTCGAAGTTCGCGTCGAATTGTGCCGTCCGCGTTCTTGTACAATTGGATCCCAACGCGGCCAACGACCGGCGTATCAATCAGATACCCCTCGTCAGTACGAGTGGCCTTGAATGTGCTACGGTCATATCGGATCGCTTCCATGATCGTGAGTATAACGGGGTTGAAGGGTGCTGCAAAGCAGTCTAAACCGTCAAAGTGTTTCTACCCTATACACAAGGATCGTTTGATTATCAACAACGGGGTTGACCCGCTCCTCAACCCCGATAATTCGATAAGAAGTATTTCGGGCTAACAGAACCTCACTGCCCTCGCCCAGCAGTTTCCCCGAAGCAACAGTCTTCTTGACAAGTTGGGAATCCCGCGCCCCAAACACATGCACACCCTTCTTAGGGCCATTTATTTCAATGGCCACACTACGCAAGAAACCGCTTCGCGGGCTGATTGATGTGCTCACGAAACCCTTTTCCACGCCCACCATTCCAAGGAGCTTCTTTGCAGCTTCCAAGTTATTAGGCAAGCTAATGTCGCCGAGCTTGTCGGACCCCCTATAAAGCGTTTCGGTAAGGTTTGACACCGAAGTGGCCTTGTCTAACAGGCGCACGGCTTCTGCAGCGGAATCGTTCAATGGTGATTTTCCATTAAGGCCGTCGTTGAGCACCTTGTATGAGTTCTTGCCTATACGCTGGTATTCCCGAACGGCTCGCGCTTGTTCAGGTTCCGAGGCGAAATGCTCGCTCGATTGTTTATAGACTTTGCCTTGGGTCTTAATGTAGTCAGCTTCCTTGCCCCATTCGCCCAAAGGTAGCTCTTTCTTTTCAGGAGGTGGTGCTTCGACTTCGTTCTCGTCATCCCCAGGCCATACAGCCTTTGCACGACACCGGCACCGTACAGGTGTCCCAGGATTCCCAACGCTAGGGGGTTTGTCAAAGCGAAAACGCTTCCCATTCAAGTCAGCATGCTCGGGGCGCACGCGGTTATCGCCCACTGTGTCCCAGTCGTATTCCTCAACCCCAACACTCAGCAGCCTGTAACGGGTCAAATCCGCGTTCAGCTTCAACGTCTGGTCCTGCGCAATAAGGCGGGCGCGGTAGTCCGTCACGCCGTACCGTTCTTTGATCTGTGATTGCAGCTCTTTGACAGATACACCGTTCATGACACCGCGCCGCACAATCCCCTCGATCTCTGGGTGCAAGCGAGTTGGCAATGATTTGATGAGCGACGTATTCTCTGCCACCCATCCCTCCGCAAGTGGTACCAAAAAGGGTTCACTGCGGAATGGGTTCACGCCCAGCAGCGAAGACGCAGGCGCCCCGGGCATAACTGGTGGCAAGTCCAGGCCGGTGTTCGCTTTCACCACCATCTTGAACTGACCTTCGTTGAACTTGCTGACAGCAGTAAACAACCCCGGGAGCTTAGTGACCACAGTAGCGCCCCCAGCGGCTGCAAGGCGGATCAACTCAGCTAGTATGCTGTCCAGGGTGTCCGTCCAGGCGTCCGTGCGGGCCTGTGCCTTGTATTCAGCAACAATGTTGTCAACTTGCGGGATTAGCAGCGCGTTGACGTTTCGTTCCAGGAACTTGGCGTACTGCAACAGGAGGCGCGTGTACTCGCGCTCCTGGCTGTCAGGGTTATTGAACGTCGACTTCTTGGCCATTCGGTGGGACCGATTGTGACGCAGCTAATTCCGCCGCTTCGCGTGCTGCTACCGCGGAGGGGAGTTCGGGCATCTGGTCTACTTCATCAATGTCGTAGCCTTCGTCCGGCAGCATTTTCCGAATTTCGCCTGCGTCCAAAGCTCCCAAGCGGTTGAGAATTTCGAAAGTTTGCGCACGCTTGTAATCGGTGTCAGCTTTGTCCTTCTTGGAAGGTACAGACAGCGGATGAAACTTCATGAGGTAGTCTTCCTCAAACTTACCCATCACATGGAGCTGAATAGTCACGAGGATGTCTAGCTGTGGTAACAAAATGGAGTTCTGGTCCTGCGCGATCTTCGCATACCAGTTTTGCAGATCACCCTCACCATTGTTGCCCAGGCCCTTTTGCTGCCGGCCAAACAGCAGTGACTCGGGCATACCAGTAACAGCAGACAAAGCGAGCCCCAGGCGATCCATAATGTCCGCAACGCCGGAGAGCGGGGTGCTCTTAAGGTCGTAGGTCTCAACCGCGTCAATCACAACTGTGTTGTTCACCGAACGGGTCATGTCCACTAGGTTGACGCGCTTCGTTACCAGCGCTTCACCGCCCGGTGAGCGTAGCAAGTCGGTGAGCCCTGGGATACCGTGGACGGCCTGCTGCGCACGCTCAAGCAACCCGTTGGCCCAATAGTGGGACATGCCAAATTTCACGAGCTGGTCATAACACTGTTGCAAACGGCTAGCACCCCAGCCGTCATTCTCTTCGCGGATGCGGTCTGGAACTGGTACGCCATCAAACACCAAGCAGCGGGACTCATGCACCAAGTAGGGCATCCCTTCGATGGGCGAAACAAAGTAGTATTCAGTCTTCCCGAAGCGCTTGTCAGCCGGGTCGTTATATTTCTGGTAACGGGTAACCTGATGTCGGTCATAGACGCGCAACTGCTCCAACGCTGTTGCAGCTTCAACGTTCAGCGGGTCTTCCAGCGTCCCACCGTCCACCACCAGCATGACCACAAGCGCGCCCCCATAAAGGGCGCTCCAGCGCAGCGCGTCGATGAGCTTTTCGTTCGTGCCGATGTTTTCCAACTCGGCCAACACATCTCCGTCGTTTTCAATCCCTTCGACACAATACCCAGCGCGAAGCATTTCTTCCGCGGGCAGGTCGATGATGCGGCGAGCGAACCCGTCGCCCTCGTAAAGGTTCTCGAGTTCTGTATGTTGGAGGCGCTTGCTTTTACCTGCACGAGTGAACGAACCGCGGTCGCCTTTGTTATTGACGTTCAAGAAGACGTTCTCATAGGGTCCATCATCTCGAATGGTCAGTTCTTGCGTGCTCATAGTTCTTTAACCTTAATAGAGACAGGGCCTAGGCGGGGTTTGGATAATCTTCGTGCTGAGGGGATTAGCTAGACGCCAAATACCGATGCAACGGCAGTTGCAAGCGGCACAGAAGCAAGCGTGTTTGCAGAATCGTTGCCATGCACTTGGTCAGAAGACAAACCAGCGCGGAAGTTTTCAGGCGCTGCACCGTCACCCACTGCCGTAGACACATCAACTACCAACGTGCCGGGGTAAGCGGCCAACTCTGCGTTGTAGGTCTTGCGGAATGCGTCTTGTGGGGATGTGTAGCCGCTGCCGGAAGAAGGCAAACCATTAACCAGCACCGGCACCACGTTGTTTGCTTGGCAGACCGCAATGAATCGCGCCACGTTTTGCCGCGCCAAGTTGTTGCTTGCTGCGCTTGGCGTGCCATCGTTGGGAGTGAAGCCTGTGTAAACCGCAATATCCGGCTGGATTAGCGGTATCAGGCGTTCAGCGCGTTTGATGAATTGAGCGCTGGTTTGCCCACCCCAGCCAAAGTTTCCAATGGAAACTGGCCGAGTGGCGCTAGAAAGTGCAGCACCTGCGCGAGTCAGAAAGCCATCACCATACAAAGTAGCGCCGCCAGCGTTGGAGCCTGCCATGTTGGAGTCACCAAAGCCTGCCACCGTCACAACCTTGCCGCGAGAACGGAACCGAACCGCATAGACTATGTGTGCGCTGGTTTCAGTGACAACGTTGAAGCCTGAAGGCGTAGACACTTGGTCGCCAATTTGTCGATGGCTTCCCCAGATGCGGCCATCGGATTTGGTGGCCCACGCTGTGGATGTGACGCCAGTAAATGCAACGGGAAAAGTTGTCGTGGATGCTGGCATCAGGCTGCGAACAAAGAGCAACGGGAAGCCGCCCGCGATGTCTGTGCGAGCTACTGAGGAAATTGGAATCCAGTCGCTAAAAGTGACCGTGGGGTCTGCTGCGTCTGTAGCATTGGGCAAGACTACTGTGGGCGAGCCGGAGAATGTCACGTTTGCCCATGTGCCTGCGCTGTTGTTACCGTCACCATATACGGCAGGCGTTGAGACCTTCACAGGACCGCATGTGATGGTTCCGGTTGTGCGGTCATTTGCGATTCCAATTTGAATCGCATCAAAGTGCGATTCGAGTGCGATGGCTTCGCTGTAGGTGTACCCGCTTGCATCATTCGCCAATCCTTGGGTGGCGGCAAACAGTGAACGAAGACCCGTAAAGTTTGGGCGATTCAGGCGCATCGACGGCGCAAAAAATTGCTTCACCCCATCCGGCCCCACCAGCGCACTCCCCCAGGTGAGGGGATTGGTGCTGATACGAGCGTACTCATCAAGTTTCCCGTCCTCGTTAGGGTCAAGGAGTCCGCGCTTCTCCAGTTCAAGCATGAATACGTCACGTGTAGGGCCTGTCATATTAACTCCAGTTAAGTCATTGCTTCCAAGTCGAAATTCACTGCCAGAGCGATGACGTTAAATGCACGGGACGAAGCGTCAACTTGGTCGTCGTGTTCGCCGTTGGGGAACACGCACAACTCATCAAGGTATGCGTCATTCCAATCACCCTCTAGTATGTCTACATTTCCGGCCTCCGCCTGTGCTGACAGTGGGTTTGCTCGCGTTTCCTTGTCGCCCGACTCAGTGGTAGCGTGTGCAGTGTAACCGGCGAGCTTTCCAATGTAGTATGACGCCTGCTGCTTACCCGCCTGTCCGGGGTCTTGTGGTAAGGAAATTTCGCACAAATATCCGTCCTGCGTAGCCGTATTGACCAGCATCTTTTCCACCCCGGCAGCAGACTTCCGGTCTTTGGTGACGTTCGCAATGATAAAGCGCCCATTCTTTTGACGCCCAATTTTAACGCCCGCGGTCCAGTCCCCAGCCCCCTCGGTCGCAGCCAAGTCCCAACCCCGGCAAAACTTGGTGCCCGCGGGTATGGCCCGCACAATGGGGAACCATGCGCGTTTGAACATACCGCCGTCACGCGGTGCTGGCCGCTGCTGTAGCTGCCCAGCAGCGGCATAGGATCCCATTGTCTTCTCGAGCGCCGCCACCGTAGCTTCTGGGAACCGTTCAGGGAACAGCAAGTCCCCATCCTTTTCACGCGGGTCTACGAATCCAATGCTGGTGATGCAACGGCGTTCAGCTTCGAAGCGCATCGGGAGCATCAAATGGACGTATCCGAGGTCACGCTTGACAATAATGCCCGACGTGTCCTTTTCGTTAAGGCGCTGCATGATAACCACAATGGCGCTCGAGTCGTTGTTTACCCGTGTGGGCAGTGCCTCGGTGAACGTGAGCTCGGCCGCTTTCAAATCGGCTTCGCTGTTCGCGTGGTCAACGGACAACGGGTCGTCCAGCATTACACGATCACCCCGTGAACCTGTCATGGAGGTGAAGGCCATTGCCTCGCGGAACCCGGTGCTGTCGTTTTCGAACTTGGTCTTCGCGTTCTGGTCCCCTGTCAGCTTGGTTGGCCAACGCTCTTGATACCATTGAGACTGGATCAGTCGGCGGGCCTTGAGGTTGTCTCGCACTGCCAAGTCTTGTTTGTGTGCGGTGCCAAGGTATCGCATGCCTGGAAGGTTACGCGGGCCCCATTCCCATGCAGGCCAGAATACGCCGGTGAGCAGCGACTTCATGCAGCCGGGGGGCACGTTCATGAGCAGACGCTTAATGTCCCCGTCTGTTACTGCTTCCAGGTGTTCGCAAATAGCGTCGAGCGACCAGCCCCATTTCAGCTCAGAAACTGGTTCCAGTACGTGCCACGCTTTGCGTACGAAGTATCCGAGTGAACGCGCTGATCGTTCCTTCTGGATCTCGATCAGGTCAGGAAGCTGCATTCGCTTTTTCCAGCATCTGCTCCAGCACGTCCAGATCTTCGTTGCTCAGTTTGGACAGGTCAGTCTTACCAATCTTGGGAAGCACTTCCTGCGTCTTCACAGGGGCCTCGATGCCAGTGATCTTTGCGATCTGTGCATATGCTGCCACCTGAGCTGAGGCGGACGCAAAGCGGTTGAGTGCAATACGGTACAGCCCTCCGATGACGCGCTTGCGGTGCTGTTCCTCATCACTGCTAAGACCCAGCTCGGCAGTCTTGTCCGCCAATAGCTTCATGGTGTACGGTTCCACCATGAATTGCTTCGCATACTTGTCAGCGAACAACTGCTGGAAGCCCAAGCGAATGCAAGCGTTCACTGGATCGAAGTCGACAAGGTATTGCTCGACGAAGCGTTGCCGCGTCGCCTTCTCTGCCTTCGTCAATGTCTCTGCCAACTCGCTCATGTTCACTCCAATTCAATCGGAGTATAACGAAGCACGAATCAATCCAGCAAGCCTACCCTTCAGACTCAGCGGCCGTAATGCGCTGCCCAATGCTCGTAATCCTTCCACCGGGTCGGGTAGACCCTACCCTGAATCTCGATTCGCCACTTGTGCCAGGGCGCTATGTATTCGGGCTCAGGCGGGCGCGTAAGACCCGCCATGCGCAGTATGGAATCACCGCGCTGCATGATATGGGTGTACTTCTCGCGGGTGATTTGCCGTTTGTTGTAGAGCACCTGTAAACGCCCGCTGTGGATGTAGTTATGGCACGCATGGCAGAGAGCGACAATGTCATCCACGGTCGCAAGCCCCTTGGCGTAGTCGTAATGATACGTTTCGTGCGCTTCAAGCCACTGGTGGTAATCAGCTTCCGCTTTCGGTACGCCACAGCACTGGCAACGATACTCCGCATTCCGGTAAACCCACTGGCGCGTCGCGTCCCACCATTCGTCACCAAGCAGTTCGCGAGGTGACATCCCGTGCAACGGCTTCGGGACGTTCGGGTGTAGCAACAGTTCAGGGCGCACGGGGAACTTCCCCTTGCACAATCTTTCGTTCAGCCCATTCCTCGAACCAAGCAAGGAACGACTCAAAGTCGAATTCAGCACGCGCCTGCTTTTGTGCGCCCCCGGGCAAGGGTAACCACACCAACGTGACACAGCGCCACTTCTTCCCGTTCTGGCGGTACAGCAGGACCGGGTGTTCGTTGCTTTCCTTGGCCGCTGTGGCGCACTGTGCCCACCACGTATTGATAGACAACTGTTCTTGGCGCTTCACTTCGATAGCCAGGCCGAAGGTGTTGGACAGGTCACTACCGCCGACCGCGGACTGGTTCTGGTTGCGTTGCACGATTGCCTTGTCGGGCACCGGGATGCCTAGCTTGACCAGTACACGGCGGACAATTGGTTCCAGTGCGCGTTGTATCTCGCGTTCACCCTCTTGGCCTTTTTGGCGAATGTTAATGCCCATGACGTTCCTTATGGTATTGTCGAATTAAAGGGTCAAGCGTTCGCACTGTCGTCAGGTGCTCAGGCATGTGGTCACGCTTGTAGATAACGTGCCAGTTTAACCGATAGTAAACCTGCAGAACTTGATATTCACCGCGACCTGCGCGATGCGTGATCATCTTGTCAACAAGCCAGGACTTGAAGTCGTCTAGCTTGTTCTTATGCAAGCTACATCGGCTCATAGTGGGACAAGCCTAATCGCTGCATCCAACGCAAGGCGATTATGCATGCCCCGTTCCACCTGCATCGCCAGAGCTTCTGTCATTAGTTCAGCCCTAGGCTCTTGGCTGAACAGCATGAACATTATCCAGCGCAGGCGGTAGCCGTCGTCCAGGATAGTGCCCACCACCATTGCTGGCCCCGGTGGGCGTTTGTGGGGTGCTGGGGCCGGCGTAGCGCGGCCTGGGGCGCCTGCGGGCCGGTAACTCCCAAACCCCTTGGCCAACAGGCTAGCGCACGCACCGTCGAGGCTGCATTGCGTAGAGTTCTTACAGTCTTTACAGGGACGCATGATTATTCCTTCCAGTGTGTCGATACCATCCAGGTTTCATTGCAATCTTCTCAGCAATGCGCGTCCGGATAATGCCCAGTGCTTCAGGTGTTGGAGTGTAACCCCCAAAGAACTCCGGATAGTGCTTCAAATACACCCCGTCAGGGTCGAGCAATGATCCGCGGTCAAAGTTAATACCTCGACGCTCAAGCTCTTCACGAAGCTCGACATAGCGCTTGCTCAGGTATTGCCCCTTATCGTAGAAAAAGCTCACGTGCCCCTTGTTCAGCGTAAACGCTGCGGGCACCATAGCGAGGACACCTTGCACCCCGCGGGCGCGTATGCTGCGGGCTAGGGACTTGGGCACCATCTTAATTTCACGGAACTCCGCGAACAGGTGTTGGTCCATCAGTTCGCTGGGTGGCACTAGATTAATTCGGGTCATTCTCCGTCCCCTGTACGCACGACGCTGTCGAGACCGGAACGGTATTCGTCCAGGAGCTGGTCTTTCATCCAATCCCGGATGCCTAGCTTTCCATAGGTGCTGTTCATCATCAGTTTCTTGGAAGCACGCTTCCACCATGCCTTCAGCTTGATAGTCGCGTGGCGCCGTGGGTTGCGCACAAAGCGTGCGCGTCGTTGCCTGAGTTTCATAGGGTGGCTCCTTAATAGATGCGTAAGTGTAGCAGAACTAGAAACGACGTCCGGAACGGTTTCGCGCATACATCTCGAGCACCTTATCAACCCAGCGTATCACGTCAGGTCTGCGCACAATCCACCATGCTTGCAGGCGTGGTAGCGCATTGAAGAAGCGTCGCAGGGCGTACTGGCGCACCATGCTGACCACAGTGTGTCCCGCAACGATCACAAGGTTCCGCGCAGCGCTCGCCTGAACGCCCGTCAAGTGCATCATAAAGACGTTGACAACAAACGCGAGCAGCAGGCCCACAAGGGTGCTAGTAAGCGCCTCTACGAGAGACATTCGTTTGGACTGGGACATCATTTATCCAGTGTGATGGGTTTTGAAACAACGAAGCGAGAAAGCTCGGCAAAGATCCGGCCCTTCTTTTCTTTCGGGTCATTGTTCATGCGCTTGCACTCTTCTTCCGCACGCTGCAGACGGGTGTACGCTTTAACAGGTATGGACCATTCAGGGCTTTCATAACAGATAACATGGATCATTCGAAATACTCCTTAGTCGACATTGGTCGAATGCCCATCTGCTGGCAGAAGTGTACGTAGGCAGGGTAATCGCCAATACGGAACAAGACGTCGTATCCCTCCCCGGTGTCAGTCTTCTCCATCTGCAACACCGTACTGACCGCGTGCGCTTTGTTAAGCGTATCAGTGACCGTGCGAAGGTCACCCTTGAACGTGATTACTTCAAGCCTCATGATGCTTCCTTATGTTGTGGACATACCCATGTCCTGACACCGTCTACCCGCCGAAGTGTCCAGCCCCTGGAGCACCCCTTCTTGCACGCACAAAGCGGGCAATATCGCGGTTTCACGCCGGTACTCCAAAAGTCTTAAAGACCCACTCTACCACCAAATACCAGGCATATGGTGGGAATACACAAGCAGCGAACGTCAACCAGAACGATTTGGCAAGGTACGCACCCACCAGCCAAGCAATTATCCAGAAGGAACCGAATAGTCCAATCGTAGCGTCTTTCATACAGCCCCTGAGCCATCTTGCAATGGTCCAACAATGTGCAGCTAGGCACCACAGTTGACCACACTGTATCCGCAATTGCGGGGTCGGCGCTTTCCAGCACCGTGACAACGTCTTCCAGAGCAGCCTGCATGATCTTGTTGAGGCGCACCAAGCCTGCAATGATCTCTCGGTGCTGTGCGGGTGTGTGTAACACGTCGGTATTGTTCAAGCAGAACTGAGCCTGCATCGTAATTGGTTCTGTCATGTTTAACTCCTAAAAAGGGATGTCGTCGTCAAGGTTCTCAAACCCGGTCAAGGGTCTAGGTTTCACAGGCTCCGGCTTACTGTACGGAACTAAGTTGCCAGGCGCAACAGGCTGCACATCCAAGTCATCCTCGTCAAATGCCTGGCAACCAAATGCGATCACCCGTGCTGGCGGGCGTGATGGTGGTGTAGCAAGGCCGCAGGTTTCGCTTGCCTCGTCGAAGCGCTTGCAATTGAGACAGGTGGACAGCAGTTCAGCCTCTTGCATGACCTCCTCAAGCACGCCCACAAGCTCGTCGCGGAATTGCCCGATGATGGTCTTGCCGCGGCTCATGGCTGCAAAGCGTCACGTGACATGCCTGCACAGTGCAGATACTCAACCAGCAAAGCATAAGCCTTATCACGGTTCGCGTGCGAACTTCGCTCAAGGTGACTGCATGCATAGACCCCTGTTGGGATGTGAGTCATTCTGACCCCAATCTTCCCATAAATAGCCCAACCAGAGCCGGGTGGCGTATAGCTTTCAACGCGCAGGTCCTGGAGCTTGATCTCTTTGAGCGGGACATCCTCACCATGTATGGCTGCAAGGATTGCATCTTTCGCATCCGCATTGCCCAGATCTTCAGCCCGCATTTCCTGCCAACGCTTCAAGCTGTCAATGGCTTCCTGAATATCCTTGCTGACGTCCTTGCCTGCACCCCGCCCACCAGCCACCAGCAACTTCTTCACCGCGTGCTGTATGCAAGGGTCAGTGACGCTGAACATCAGCAGCACGCGATACACGTCAATGGTGTCCAGGCCGCGCACATCCTTGTGATAATGCGGATGCTTTGCAGCGACGTCGCTCATTTTGCACCCCAGCCCTTGGCCAGTTTCTTCTCCTTGCGCTTGCGTTCCACCTCTGCGTTGTGCTCGCGGATGTCCTGTCGAATGAGTCCCGGGTAGTGGGTCTGTCCGCCTCCGCTGGTAAGTTGACGACCGCGCTTGCTGTTTGCGCTAATACGGTGATTCGCTTGGCCCATTTATGGCTCCTGTGAGTTAAAAAAGCAGGGACCGAAGCCCCTGCAAAACCGCTTAGTGGCAACTGCACGGTCACGCTAATTTTAAGTGCAGGAATTGTTTGAGGTCAACGTGCGTTAAGTAACCACATCCAGCGGCTCGGTCTGCTAACGCTGTTTGCTGCGAACTATGCGCTTCGCCACCGAGCGATAAAGATGGGCTTAAAAAACGTGCAATTAAAAAGAAGACGCAGATAATTTATGAGTCGGTAATAAAGACCCCGTTTACCAATGTAAACACCCTATATACAACAACATTTTTTAACCATATAGGGGGGTACTAGTTATTCTTTATTCAGGTGGTGTATCAGATCGGAGAGGATATACCACCTGAATAAAGACCGTACATGTACCCCCCCGATAATTAGCGCTAGTTATTAGCCTGTCCACCGTAGCCACCAATACACTGACTCACCCCTTGCATTCAAACGCCCACCCCGTACAAAATGCAGTATCACCAACGGAGTCACACCATGCAAATTCCATCCCTCCCATACACCGATCCTGAACTAATTGGGCTCACCAGCGCATCCCAACACTTCAAAGACAATTACGCCCAGTATGAGTCGGAAGTCCGGGCAGCACTTGCCACTGTCGGGTATCAGGAAGACTGGTGGCCTGAAGACCCATTCGCAGCACGCCAGACCGTCTATGGTATCAAGCGCCACAACAAACTGCCCACCACTGTGGTCACCGCTATAGACATCACGCGCAACACGTACGAGGGCCCCAAGCAATCCAAAATCGTTGAGGAAGACTTTAGCCGCCGTTTCACTGCAATGCCTAAGGCTATGTACGTCATAACCGAGGGGCAAGACTGGTGGCCCTATGAGCATGCTTTCCTCGCGCACGATGCCGCGTCGTTCATGCAATACTTCCTGTATGTCCGTGCATGCAGCGATCAAAGCGTCTTACCCGGTAACGGCCCCAAGCGGGGGCGCCCGCGCAATGAGGGGGCGCACTTATTAAAGTCTGAACGGAAGGCGCGATATACGCAGTGGCTGGCGGACTGCGCTGCGTACCGTGAGCGCCTTGAACTGCTCAAGGCAAACTACGAAACCGCGCTGGCGGAACTTAGTGATTGCAAAGCGCAGGGCGCTCCGAAGTGGAACCCCTAACGTGCGTTGCACCCCAGCACCTTTGGCCGCTACACTGTGCGCAACCCAACACACCAAACGAGACACCATGTCAGCCAGTAACAACGAAGCGCAGCGTGAATTCGACGAGCGGTATATCACCAGCTCGGAAGTGATGCGCAAAATGAACGTCACTCGAACCAGTATCCTTGCCGCAAGGCGTACTAAAAAACTGCCCGACCCGATTGACATCCAGGGCAAGATCTTCATCTGGGAGCGGGCCAAGTTGCAGCCCTACCTGGACGCCTGGAAGATCGTGCTGGATGTGCGTCGGGGAGTTGGTGCATGACCACATGGGATCACATACCTGACGACCTCAAATACGTCGCGCAGTGGTGCATAGCAGCACCTGACAAATCGCCATACAAGACCAGCGGCGCTCGCGCCTCAGTTACCAACCCAGCTGACTGGACAGACTGGTACAGCGCCTGCACGGTCGCTAAGTCCTGGGGCGAAGGGTCGGGCATTGGGTTTATCCTCGACGAGTCGGATCACTTTACCTGTATTGACTTAGACGTCAAACCTGACACGCCACAGGTACAGCTTGACAGGTACTGGCGGATCGTGCAAGCGTTTGACAGTTATACTGAGCGCAGTCGTAGTGGCAAGGGTTTGCACATCTGGGTCCGGGGCAAGGTGGGCATGGGTTGCAGGCGTGATGGGGTTGAGGTTTACAGCCAACAGCGCTTCATCATCTGCACCGGGGACGTGTTGCCGGGGTTCCAAAAGCCGGTTGAACACCGACAGGAGCTCCTGGACTTACTGGTGGCGGAAATCCGTGCTGCTGCACAAACAACTCACGTTGAGCTGGTTGAGCAGGAAGAATCAATAAGTGACGAAGCACTCTGGCAAAAGGCGGCTGACGCTGCGAACGGTGACAAGTTCCGGGGACTCTGGGGCGGTGACTGGGCGGGGCTTGGCTACCCTTCACAATCCGAAGCAGACCTGTCACTGCTGTCAATGCTGTGCTTCTACTCCAAGTCCAACGAACAAGTCCGCCGACTGTTCCGCCTGTCAGGTCTTGGACAGCGGGACAAAGCACAAAAGAACAATCGCTATATCGACCGCACGCTGGCAATGATTCGAGGTCGACAGCAGCGCGAGGACGCAAGCATTGAAGCGTCTAAGGCGGTTACTGTGCAGCTGATGGAGCGGGTTGCACCGCCCAAGCTCCTACCCGTAGCCACACCGTCAAGCATAGAGTGGCCCCCGGGCGTTGTGGGGCAGGTTGCACGCTGGTTCTATACCCTTGCACCACGTCCCGTGAAGGAGGTGGCTATCGTGTCAGCGTTGGGTGTCGCCGCCGGCATCTTTGGACGCGCCTACAACATTAGCGGAAGTGGGCTGAACCTGTACATCGTGCTAGTCGCTAAGTCAGCGGTAGGCAAGGAAGCAATGCACAGCAGCATCAGCAAGCTGGCCAACATTATGATGAGTGGCGGTGCCGCTGCGTTTAGTGAGTTCATTGACTTTAACGACTACGCATCCGGTCCCGCCTTGCTCAAGGCCATTAGCAACAGCGAAACCGGAAGTTTCGTTAACGTGGCAGGCGAGTGGGGACGGAAGCTGCGGAAGATGAGTGATGACCATGCCGAAGGGCCCATGGCGTCACTGCGCACGCAGATGACGAACCTGTACCAGAAGTCAAGCGCGGGCACGATCGTGGGCGGCATTGGGTACAGCGATAAGGACAAGAACTTGGCGTCGGTTGACGGGGTTGCGTACAGCATGATTGGCGAAACGACCCCGGACACGTTCTATGAGTCGCTCACGAACACAATGATGCAAGACGGGTTCATGTCCCGGTTCATTGTGATCGAGTACACGGGTTTGAGGCCTGAGTTCAACACAGCCACAGCGTCGCCCCTGAATGAGGAGCTGGGTGACATACTGCTCAACGCTGCGCAGGCGTCCATGAAGACTGCTGACGGTACGATCAAGGACGTCGCTATGTCGAGGGAGGCGCAGGAAATGCTGGACGCCTTCGACAAGCAGTGCGACAGTGAGATCAATGCGACAGATGACGAAAGCTGGCGCCAGATGTGGAACCGTGCCCACCTCAAGACTCTCAAGGTCGCTGCACTGCTCGCGGTGGCGGACAATGCACAGGCGCCCGTTGTGTCCAAGGTGCATGCCGACTGGGCGTTAAACCTCATACAGCGCGACATTAAAATCATGGGCCGTAAGATGCACGATGGCGACGTTGGTGACGGCGATATTGCACGCGAGCGGAAGATGATCGCGGTGCTGACTGAGTACCTGCAACACCCGGTCAGCGAAGGGTACAAAGTCAACCCTGTCATGCGATCTGCTGGTGTGGTCACCCGTAGCTATCTGCAAGTCCGCCTACAGCGCGTCAACTCGTTTGTCAAGCACCGTTTGGGCCAATCCCTTGCCCTGGACCATACGATCCGGAGCCTAGTTGACAGCGGGCACCTAGTTGAAATCACGAAAGACAAAGTGCCTGCCGAATGGGGCTTCCAAGGAAAGTGTTATCGTATAGTCAGTCTGCCTAACTTAGGTTGACACTTGCTTGTTAACGCGAGTCACAATAAACTTACCAACGTGCAAGAACGCACATAACACCACCGGAGAACCTGATGACATCTATTACCCACCCCGAACTCGTCCGCGCACTGGCCAAACCCGGTCTGGACATCATTGCCTCGCTCACACCCGTCAACGCGCACCTGTTACACATGGCAGTCGGTGTCAGCGGCGAAGTGTCGGAGATCATTCTTGGCATTATGAGCAAGGACCGCGAGAACATTGTGGAAGAGCTGGGTGACACCGAGTTCTACTTGGAAGGGATCTACGGCACCATGAACTTGGCGCGCACCCTTTGGACTGCTGAAGAATGCAGCCAGGATAGCAAGGCGATGGCAGTGCATGCGGGCAACCTGTTGGACCAGATTAAGAAGGTCGTGATTTATAACAAGGTCCCTGACATCCGTGCGATCGCGCTTGCACTGGCGAGCATTGAGCAACAGTTGGAAGCTGTGCGCAACATGTTCGACATCAGCAAGCAAAAAACCATTGACCACAATATCGCCAAGCTGTCCAAGCGTTATGCCTCGCTTGGCTACAGTGACGCCGCTGCTCAAGCGCGTGCCGACAAGACTGGTGATCAGGCGGAGCTGTTCGCATGAGTGATGTCCCCGCAAACACTGCCACCCAGGAAGACCTCTCGGCCTGGTACATCCTGCAGGAGCAGCTTAAGAAGCTCAAGGCTTCCGAGATGCTTCTTCGCCGCAAGATCTTTGGGCACTACTTCCCCTCGCCTGTGGAGGGAACAAACAGCGCCCCGTTGACGGATGGCTGGATGCTCAAGGGTAAGTATGGCATCGACCGTGCTGTCGACCTTGGTGCGTTTACAGCGATGAAAGAACAGTTCGCGGAAGCGCGGATCAGTTCCGACGCGCTGGTGGAATTCAAGCCAAGCCTGAAGCTGGCGGAGTACCGCACGCTGACAGATGAGCAGCGCCAGCTCTTTGACCGAGCACTCATCATTAAACCCGGTTCGCCGGCCCTTGAAATCGTTTTGCCCGCAAAGGCAAAGAAAGCAGGAGAGAAAGAATGAGTAAGCAAGCCCCCACCAAACTGATCGACCTCGGTCTGTTGCAGTCCAACCTGGAAGCATCCACCAAGAACCTGAAGGCGGCGCAACGCGCAAAGCTGAAGGCGGATGCAGAGCACGAACGTGCCCTGGAAGCTCACGAGCGTGCGCGTGTCAGCTTGAATGCTGGCATCAACACCCTCAAGGTCACTACGTCTGTGAGCAACCTGTATGCAGGCTAATCGCATCGCAGTGCTGGACCACGGGTTTGTCACCCTGCGCAACCTCGCAGGGCCCACACGGCGCGTAGGGCAGGCAGATTACCTCACGGGGGTCGTGCAGGACCACAATATCCGCCCATTCGACGCTGACGACACCGACGTCGCGAACAGCGCCCGCATGAGCTTTGAAGGGCAAGACCTGGAACGCAGCTACGAAGTGGAAATGAAGCTGAACCGCTACCTGATGGCGAACAAGCACATGACCCCGTTCGAGTCCATCGAGGTGTGGTTAGAGATGAAGCTGCCCATCTTCGTTGCCCGCCAGTTCGTGCGTCACCGCACCGCTGCGCTCAACGAAGTGTCCGGTCGCTATGTCACGCTGCCTGCTGAATGGTACATCCCTGAAGTTGTGGGCGGTAAGCCTGACAACAAGAAGCAGGGGCAGACTGACACGTTGCTGAAAGAGACCCAGAACGACTTCCGCTGGGCTTTGGATAAGCATTGCAAAAACGGATACGAACTGTATCTACATCATATGGAACAGGGCGTCGCTCCCGAACATGCCCGCATGTTCTTGTCTCTCAACCACTACACCCATTGGCTGTGGAAGCAAGACCTTCGCAACCTGATGCACTTCCTGTCCCTACGCACCCATAGCCACGCGCAAGTGGAAGCGCAGGCCTACGCCAACGCCATTGTCCAGCTCCTGGAACCCCAACTGCCTGGGCTGATGCAACTCTACAAGGAACTCATGACATGAGTATCAAAGTTCTCGAAGAGCACCAGCCAAAACCGCTGGTCTTTTTTATCTGCAAGGGCTGGGGCTTCCGCTGCCCGCCAGTGCTCTACACGTTCAAAGACGCGCTGGGCAAAGTGCGTCGGGAAGCGGTGCCACTATGAAACTGGTCGCCAGGCAAGAAGCTATCCAGCAAGGGCTTAACCGGTACTTCACCGGAAAGCCTTGCCTGCGCGGCCATATTTCTGAACGCGCAGTAAGCCACCGAGGATGCCTAAGGTGCCACGCGGACAACGAAGAACTGTGGCGGGACAAGAACCTACAGGCAAGTAGAGCGCGGGACAAGAAGTCCCGCGACATCGTTGGCTCGAGCAGGCATTTGAAATCCCAACACACGGAGGAAAGTTGGAAAAAGCAGCTTGAATATTTTCGTGTTAAAAATCATGAAAGGCGCGATCTAACAGCGGGGTCGCTATCCCCAGACATAAGACAAAAGCACTTCGAGGCTCAGAAGGGTTTGTGTAATGGCTGCTCTTGCGAGCTTGACGACAGCGCACATATAGACCATAAAATTCCCATTAGCAGAGGCGGAATGAACCTGGACGAGAACACACAACTTTTGTGCGCGTATTGCAATTTATCAAAAGGGTCTAAGACAATGACCGAATGGAAGGGAAACTGATGCGTCCAATGCTCGCTTCCGATGCAGTGGAGGACAAGATCGTCTTCCCCTGCATCGCTCAACCCAAAATTGACGGGGTTCGTGGAATGAACATGCTGGGGCCGTTGACTGGTCGCAGCTTGAAGAGCTTCGCGAACATCCACGCCACCAACTTCTTCTCGATGGGTGCGTTCAAAGGCTTCGACGGTGAGTTCGCTGCCGAGCATGAGTGCCACCCGGACCTCTGTAGGCTGACCACAAGCGCGCTGAACAGCATCCAGGGCGAACCGTGGCTCCTGTGGCACGTCTTCGACTACATCACGGAAGACACGTTCGACGATACCTATTCAGTCCGCTACGAAAAGTTGAAGAAACGTGTTGACGATCTGTGGAAGACTGTTGACTCGCGGATTGTCAAGCACTTGAAGGTCGTCCCCTCGCGTATTTGCTTGGGCATGAAAGACTTGCTTGCACATGACGATGCATGGCTTGACATGGGGCACGAGGGAACAATCGTTCGCAGCCCTGTCGGTATGCACAAACAGGGACGCAGCACCGTCCGCGAGGGCGGTCTGCTACGCATCAAGCGATTCATTGACTTTGAGTTTGAGATAACTGAACTCATTGAGGGTGAAGCGAATGGCAACGAAGCGCAGACCAATGAGCTCGGCCTACAGTTCCGCAGCACCCATCAAGAAAACATGGTTCCCAACGGTATGGTCGGGGCAATGATGGGTCGCATCCTCAAGGACGTAACAGACGCCAAGGGCGTTGTGCTGTTCCCGAAAGATACTGTGGTCAAAGTTGGTGCGGGTTCCATGCCTCATGCGGATCGCGAAATGTACTTCAAGAACCCTCACCTGCTTTTGAAGCAGATTGGCAAAGCGAAGACGTTTCCCAAGGGCGTTAAAGACAAACCCCGCTTCCCAACCTTCCAATCCCTGCGAAGCATGACTGACATGTAGTCAATACAAGTCAGCACGCACCCGGTAAAATACACCCACAAACAAAGAACGGATTCACAATGAGCATCCTCGGACAGGTTAAAGGCGGCGTCAGCCGCATGGGCATCCGCGTTATCGTAGCAGCGCAGGAGAAACTGGGCAAGACTACGCTCTGCGCTGGTGCGCCCAATGTGCTGTTGGTGCCACTTGAAGTTGGCTTCGCGGGCGTCAATGTGCAGAAGACCCCCATGCTGCAAAGCCTCGAAGAAGTCAAGGCACTGGTACTGGAACTCATTGAGCTTGCGAAGGCTGGCAAGTGCCCGTATCAGACGATCGCTTTCGACAGCGCCACCGCGCTGGAACGCATGATCCATGACTACGTCCTACGAATGGACCCTGCCTACAAGGTGGGCAACAGCAAGACAGTCACAATGGAATCGTGTCACGGGGGCTACGGTAAGGGATACAACATTGCGAACGCAGTGCTAGAAGACTTGCTGAAGCAGTTCGACATGTTGGCAGTGTACGGTGGCATCAACATTCTCATGACATGCCACGTCTTCAGCTCCAAAGTTGTTGACCCCACTAGCGGAGAATACGACTCCTGGGATCTGTTGTTGCACAGTCCCAAGAACCAGAAGACGTATGGCAAGCGTGAAATGCTCACGCAGTGGGCCGACGTCATCGGATTCCTCTACGAACCCATCTTTATCACAGGTGGGGAAAAAGGCGCCATGGCAAAGGGCGTTTCACAGAATAAGGGCCGGGTGCTGGCAGTGTCCAGAACCCCTTCTTATACGGCCGGCAACAGGTTCGGAATGATTGGTGAAATCCCAATCGCTGCGCCACCTGCCAACGGCTGGAATAACTTCGCTGAAGCCCTTTACAAGGCATCTGCGATTGATCTTTACACACGATGATTCTTTAGGAGAAAATATGTCAGCACTTGATTTTGATGCTTCGCAAGTTGCCCCAGACACCGGAACCGGCGACCCTGTTCCCGCGGGCTGGTACAACGTGGCAATGGATGAGTCGGAAATGAAACCGACTAAGGCTGAGGGCGGAATGCGTCTCGCTGTTCGCTTTAACATCCTTGACGGTCAGTACGCTGGTCGCAAGTTGTTCACGGGTCTGAACCTCAAGAACGCCAACCCCGTTGCGCAAGAAATCGCTTACAAGCAACTGAGCGCAATCTGCCACGCTGTGGGTGTCATGCAAGTCAAGGACTCCACGCAACTGCACGGCCTGCCCTTGAAGGTGAAGGTGAAGGTGAAGGCCGCTTCCGGCGAGTACGAAGCCGGCAACGACATCACCGCCTACAAGAACATCAACGAACAGGTTGAAGCAGCTCCTGCCGCTGGTGCTGCACCCTGGACAGGCGCACCGAAGGCAGCATCGCCCCCAGCCGCGGCGCCAGCTGGTGGTGCTCCTGCTTGGACACCCCCTGCGGCTGCGCAGCCCTGGGCCG
>ERZ1292625.647-Hain-H41-01um-R1-647-length-49795-cov-5_pt1 | contig 49795 bp, 50 predicted proteins | sample MGYA00564400_ERZ1292625 | MGnify/ENA primary metagenome ERZ1292625 (study PRJEB36523, sample SAMEA6512639) | groundwater metagenome | collected 2019-01-08 | study: AquaDiva: Metagenomics assemblies of 32 groundwater samples
TCATGGACTGATGATTAAAGATGGAGCCAAGATGAGTAAATCCAAAGGAAATGTGGTTAATCCTGACGAATATATTGCCAAGTTTGGAGCTGATGTACTAAGACTGTATTTAATGTTTATGGGTCCTATGGATGGGTTCCCAGACTTTAGAGACTCGGGAATGGAGGGTATGCAGAGATTTGTTAATAAATTATGGACCATTTTCTCGCAAATAAGTTCTGATAAGGAAGATGAAGAGCTCACTATCAAAATGCACCAAACTATAAAAAAGACCACTGTAGATATATCAAAATTTGGCTATAATACAACTCTTTCTTCAATCATGGAATATGTCAATTTAATCATGGAGAGAAACAATTTCTCAAAGATGTATTTGAGGCCACTAGCTCAAATGATTGCCCCTTTTGCTCCTCACTTAGCTGAGGAAGTGTGGGAAATGATGGGTGAATCATTTTCTATTCATACATCAGCCTGGCCAGAATACCAGGAAGAACTTACCCAGGTTGGAGAACAAACAATAGTAGTTCAAGTAAACGGTAAAACCAGAGGTCAGTTTATAGTTGCCAGTCAAGATGTTGCCAAAAAGCAAGAAATTATTGCCCAGGCTGAAAGTCTTGAAAGCATTCAAAAACACTTAATGAACAAACAGATTGTTAACAAAATCTATGTTCCAGGAAAGATTGTCAACTTTGTTGCAAAGTAACAAAAGTCTACTTTCTAACAATAAGTGGCAAATATTACTTTTACTTTTTGGTGCTCTTCTTATTGGAGGTGGACTACTTTCCTCAAAAATTTATAGTACATCTTCTGACAAAGTAGAAATTATAAATCCATCAGCAAGTGATAATAATCAGCAGCAATTCGTTGTTGAGATTTCTGGGAGTGTTGAACATCCTGGGGTTTATCATATGGTAAGTGGATCAAGAATTGATGACTTAATTGTTGCTTGTGGTGGCTTGTCAGTTGATGCGGATCGGGGTTGGGTAGATAAGAATTTAAATCGAGCAGCAAAACTTACAGATGGTCAAAAACTATATATCCCTAATCAGTCAGAAGTCTTGAGTGCTAATGATTCTACTGCCGGGACAAGTATATCAAACTCTATCAGTCAAAATTTGTCAAAAAGCATAAATATTAACACTGCTAGTAGTTCTCAACTGGAATCATTGTCAGGAATTGGCCCTGTTACAGCCCAAAAGATGATCGAGGGTAGACCTTACTCAAGTGTTGAAGAATTGCTTACAAAAAAGATTTTGAGCCAAAAAGTATATGACAAGAATAAAGACCTACTGTCTGTTTATTAATGAAAAATTTGCTCTGGCTTGTCCTTTTTAGTTTATTTGTTGTTCGTTTCGTTTACACCAGACCAGTGTATAAACAAGGGGACACAGTTAGGATAACTGCTACCGTTTCTTCACAACCTATTAGATATACTACTTCCCAATATATAAAACTTGTAGGATTAAAAACTTATCTGCCTGCTTTTCCAGAAATCAGTTATGGTGACAAAGTTGTTGTCGAAGGATTAGTTAAAGATGACAAACTTCAAAATCCGAAACTCCTCAAAGTTACCCCAACAAATAATGTTTTATACAGACTAAGACAAAATTTAATTTCCTTTTATAAATCTGCAATCCCTGAACCTCATGCTTCGCTGGTTGCTGGTATGGTAATTGGTTCCAAACAGGCAATACCACAGGATTTTATGGATAATCTCAAGGCAACAGGTACAGCCCATGTAGTAGTGGCATCTGGTATGAATGTAACTTTGGTTGGCGGATTTATCTTGAATTCCTTAACTGCCATAATGAAAAGACGGAAAGCCTTAGTAGTCTCCTTAATTTGTATCTGGATATATGCACTAATGGCGGGGTTTGATGCACCCATAGTTAGGGCTGCAATCATGGGAACTATTGCCTTTACGGCTCAAGAGTTAGGAAGGCTAAACTATTCTCTTCGGGCTCTATTTTTGTCAGGCTTTGTAATGTTAATCATTAACCCATCTTGGATATCAGATTTGGGGTTTATCTTGTCCTTTATGGCAACGCTTTCACTGATATTGTTTCAGACAAAAATAGATAGATTGATACGTTTTGTACCAGGTATATTACGCCAAGATTTAAGCACTACTATTGCTGCCCAAGTAGGCGTTGCCCCCATTATTTTTTATGTTTTTGGCCAATTCAATCTATTATCTCCCCTTTATAACGTTTTGGTTTTGTGGACAATTCCCTTTATAACTATCATCGGTTTTGTTGCTGGGGCTATTGGTTTACTTATCCCCGGTGTTGGCAGATTAATCTTGTGGTTGGCCTATCCATTAACTGGATGGTTTAACACAGTAATTAGTATATGAATTTATATAAGCAACTTCTAATATTTGTGATTTTGGCAAATATCTTGGTCTGGATGGCTATTTTTACTTTTCCCAACAATTCTTTACGAATAATTGCTTGTGATATTGGCCAAGGGGATGCAATTTTAATTACCTATAAAGACTTTCAGGTTTTAACAGATGGGGGACCTGACTCATCTGTTATTAATTGTCTGTCAAAATATATGCCTTTTTGGGATAGAACCATAGAAGTGATGATTTTGACTAATCCAGACTTAGACCACCTTGGGGGACTAATTAGTGTTGTAAAACAATACAAGATTGAAAAATACATTAAAAGTCCCACAATAGATAGCACTCAAAGTTATAAAGTGCTAGAGGATTTAGTAGGGAGTAAGGGTATACCTACCTATGAGGCATCAAGTGCCTTAGATATACAGTTTAGTTTGATGTACTTGGATATAGTTTATCCAAACCAAGAAGATAGAGCGACATTTAAAAACCCTCAAAACAACTATTCGACAGTTTTTAAGCTAACATTTAAAGATTTTGAAGCTGTTTTTACCGGTGATATTGAAGAAGAAGCGTCAGACTATATTGCTAAGAATATTTATTTGGGAGACATAGACTATATCAAAATACCTCACCACGGAAGTAAGCATGGAATTACAAGGAGTCTCCTTGAAGTCACTAAACCTGAGATTGCCGTAATATCTGCGGGGAAAAACAACAAATATGGTCATCCCCACGCACAAATATTGGAAATGTTGCAAGAAAAAGGAGTCAAAATATTGGGCACTTATGACCAAGGAGATGTTGTTGTAGAGATTGACGAGTCGGGACGCGATATTATTTATAGACAATAATAGACGATTTTTAGACGATTGCTTGGAAAAGTGTAATAATAAAATATGATTTCTAATAAATCATGGTTGAAAACGATTTCTTCGATCTTTAGCAATCTCTCTGCTGCTTGGTATAGTTTTCTTAGGTATTGGTGCCTTTTTAGAAGAGAGAGTTAAATAAATAATGAATGGTCAAGATTTTTTAAGATTTACAAGCCTTACCCAGTTGTCTACTGCCTTGGTCTTGATTGCTTTTTTTCTTGGAGTAATAGCCTTTAAGCTTTATCAAAAGCCTTCAAAATCGACCAAAAGGTAAAAAATTTGCTATATTATTTTCTAAAGGCGTCAAAACCCAAGTCGCGATTGGGGAGCAAATAGATACAAATGTCTATCGGGACAAGCCCGTTACAGCTTAAGACGAGTAAAACAAAAAGGGTGGTACCGTCAAAAGAATGACCCCTTGAGATCTTGATTTTTAATGTCACGGTTTCAAAGGGTTATTTTTGTATATAATAGATATTATGATCAGAAATAAGATTATTGAAGAATTAAAAAGAATAACTGGAGCTAATGATATTCAGTTGTCTTTTCCAGAACGGGAAGAACATGGTGATTTTACAACTAATGTTGCTTTAGTTGCTGCTAAAGACAAAGGTAAAAACCCACGAGAGTATGCCCACGAATTAGTCAAATCCATATCACAAGTTGATAGTTTGATGCAGATTATTTCAGAAATAAAAATAGAAGGACCAGGGTTTATTAATTTCTATTTAAAAGAAAAATATTTAGTAAAAATTTTGGAAAGTATTGACGAAAGTTACGGAAAAACAACTTCAAACGTAGGTCAAAAAGTAATGTTTGAGTATGGTCAGCCAAACACTCACAAGCTTCCTCACATAGGTCACTTGTTTTCTTATGTTTATGGCGAAGCAATGACGAGAATATTGGAAGCTACAGGGTGGAAAGTGATGCGAGTTAATTATCAGGGAGATATTGGTCCTCACGTTGCAAAAGCCTTGTGGGCACTTCAAAAAAGAAAGCCTGTGATTCCTAATTCAGCTTATGAAAAAGCCAAATTGTTGCAAAGGATGTATCAGGAGGGAAGTAAGGCCTACGATGATGGCGAGAGTGCAAAAGCTGAGATTGATGATCTTAACAAAAAAATATATGCACATAATGAAGAAGTATTTGCTTTGTGGCAAGAAACACGCGGATGGAGTCTGGATTACTACCAAGAGTTCGAAAAAAGACTGGGAATTAACTATGACAAGTATTATTTTGAATCTCAAGTTGGTGAAGAAGGAAAAAAGAAAGTTAAAAAGCATACTCCTGGGATTTTCAAAGAAAGTGAGGGAGCGATAATTTTTGAAGGTAGTAAATATGGCCTCCACGATAGGGTTTTTGTGACCAAATTTGATACTCCTACCTACGAAGCAAAGGATTATTATCTTGAACAGAAGAAGTTTGAAGATTGGCCATGCGATCTTGTCATAATAACCACTGCCAATGAGCAGAATGAATATTTTAAGGTAGTTTTTAAAGCCCTTGAAAAAACACACCCTGGCTACGTTGGCAAACTAAAACACATTGGTTTTGGGATGATAAATTTAAAATCTGGAAAAATGAGCTCCAGAACAGGTAATATAATAAGTGGTGCTGAACTTGTTGATGTCGTTATAACAGATGTAGCAAAGTTAGGTAATAACAATGAAACATCAGAAATGGTAGGTATCGGAGCGATCAAGTATTCATTTCTAAAAAACAATCCACTACAAAATACCGCTTTCGACATTCAAGAAAGCATTTCAATAGAGGGTAACTCAGGGCCATATATTCAGTATACTTTTGCCAGAACTCAAAGTGTGCTGGCAAAATCCAACCTTCAGGGTGAGACCCTGAAGGTAAATAATTTGGAGGTTGAAGAACTATCGGTTGTTAAATATCTTATTAGATTCCCTGAAGTTGTGGCCAATGCAGCACAAAATTACTCACCCAATTTGGTTGCAAATTATCTTTTTGAGTTGGCACAAAAGTACAATACTTTCTATAATAAGCACAAAATTATAGGAGGAGAAAAAGAACAGTTTAGACTGCTTTTGACAGCTGCAACTGGCCAGGTACTTAAAAATGGACTTGAGCTTTTGGGAATTGAAGCTCCTAAGAAGATGTAGTTTCTTTGGTAAAACTTTTCATCTCTTCAGCTACTCTTTTAACTGGTTCTGAAAATAATTTAAATGGTTCAGATTTTGGAGGAGTAATTTCTGCTTCTAGTTTTCTCTCAATGTAGGATTCATCAATGTTTTTAAGCATTTCTGCCAGTTCAGCATCTTCTTGTAAGTTAATTCCTTGTTTTTCAGCCACTTTTGTTAATATCTGGAGGACTTTGGTTATTTCTCGTTCAGAAATTAAGTTAACCTGAAGATGAATTTCTTCTCGAAGCGAGCTAATAAGTCCTGATCTACTTTGGCTCATTAAGACTATGGTTGAAAGCACAATTGCCTCCAGTGAGACAAAGGTAACTAATAGAATAAATGGGTATGGATCAAATGGGGCAATGCCATGTATTTGGCCAGTATTAATAGCTATCCAAGCAACGAAAATAAGCAAATTGACCACAAAAAACTCCATGCTGCCAAAAAAGGAAGTTAAATGGTCTGCAATTTTGACTGCAATATTGCGTTTCTTTAAGGCCTTTGCTTCAAAGCTCTTAATAACTCCATATAATCTTGGTCTGGCCATATATAGATATTATCTAAAAGAAAGGTACTAAGCAATTATTTGTTTAACTTTATCCTAAGGACGCGTATAATGTGTCCAATTGTATGGGTGGTGAAAGAAATCAGTGGACAGACCAGGGCTTTGACAAGAAAACTGCCAAACAAATATTAGCCTGGCTTCATGGAACACCAGGTGTGATTATTGGTAGTGATGAGTTTGGCCGACCAGTTGCTTACCCGATAAATTCAAAGAATGCAGCTAGATTTCCAGAAGATGGGGGTTACAAGTGGATTCATGGCAGTTTTGGTAAAAATAGCCACTTGGACAATGTGGTAAGAGAAGGTGAGATCATGGGGAATAAATCATCTAATCGTACCAATCGGTTTGGTGATGTGACCCACCACAAAAGACGAAGACCACAAAAAGTGTTTGTTGAAAGTAACCACCACTTTTGTGTGGACACGTTAACCTTTAATAGTAAAGACCCAACATTGACTCCTGTTGTCGTTGATTTGAATGTTTTGTTTCGAGCGGGATACAGCCTCTCTTCATCTGCAAATAGAATAATGACCGATGTTGTTTATTTTAAAAAGCCAATGTTACTGCCTTTGGCTAGCAAGGATATTTTTATGTGCCTAGTTGACCAAAAACCAGACATATTTGTAAATACTTTCTCACAAGAAATGATTAGTTTTTTAGATCAAGGAGACGTTGAGCCAATACACGGAAGAATACCTACTCAAATTTTAAAGTTCCCAGATATTGAAGACCACCATCTTTTAAAGCTATTGGTAGCTACTGGATTTCCACTTATTACCTATGACGTTGCTCTTTTGAAGCATTGTAGGGAAAACAACCTTCCAGCCTATACGCCGTCTAGCTATCTTCGGGAGTTTGAAATATAATTCATATCTGAAGTGGTATTTAGCCAAAAAAATGAAATATAAACTCTCAACTCTTGCAAATGGCCTTCGTATCCTTACTGTCCCAATGCCCACGTTAGAATCGGCCACAGTGACTGTCTGGGTAGGAACTGGATCAAGATTTGAAAGCCCTGAAATTGAAGGTATTAGCCACTTTTTGGAGCATATGGTTTTTAAAGGCAGTAAAAAACGTCCCTCAGCCAAACAGATTGCCGAAGCAATTGATGCAATTGGTGGGGAATTCAATGCAGCTACTAGCAAAGATTGGACTAACTTCTATATTAGAAGTAGGGCGGCACAGCTTGAGACCACCATGGATGTTTTGTCTGACATGGTCTTAAATCCTACTTTAGATGCATCAGACATTGAAAGAGAAAAAGGCGTAATTATTGAAGAAATAGCCATGTATGAAGATACTCCCATGCAAAATATTGGTAATGTTTTTGAACAACTAATATTTGATGGTAACCAACTAGGTCAGAATATTGCTGGGACTGCCAAATCAGTAAACGGGATAACCAAGCAGGACTTTGAAGATTATCGAAAAAAGCATTATTTTGCCAAAAATATTGTTGTTTCAGTTGCTGGAGGAATTGAGCAGAAGCAGGTTTTGGCCTTGGCGCAAAAATATTTTGGCAGCTTGAAATCAGACATTGCCCAAAAGCAGAAATTGGAAATGGTATCAAATACCCAAACTGCTCCTGCAGTAAAACTAAAAACCAAAGCCAATTCTGAACAGGGTCATTTTATTTTAGGCTTCCGTGGCTTCCCCAGGGGGCACAAAGATAAATATGCAGAAGCAGTTTTGTCGTCAATTTTGGGTGGAGGCATGAGTTCCAGAATGTTTACAGAAATAAGGGAAAAAAGAGGCTTGGCATATGCTGTGAGTGCTGATTCTGAGCATTATGAGGACACAGGTTACTTTGGAATATATGCTGGAGTTGTAGTATCAAAAATAGACGAAGCTATTAAAGCTATTTTGGATGAACTTTACAGTCTTGCCGCACAAAAGTCAGAAATTTCAGATTCCGAACTGACTAAGGCAAAAGAATATCTAAAAGGCCACATGGCCCTGGCTTTGGAAAATACAAAGGCGGTTAACTCATTCTTTGGTATGAAGGAATTACTTCAAGCAAAAATTGAAACTCCAGAAGAAGTGTTTGCAGGCATAAATAAAGTAACCAAAGAAGATGTATATAAAGTTGCAAGTATTCTTTTTAAACCAGAAAAACTTAATTTAGCCATAATTGGACCCTATAAAGACGAGGGAAAGTTTGTTAAACTGCTTAATTAAGATGGAACAGACAATAGTACTAGTCAAACCAGATGCTCTTCAAAGAGGATTAATAGGTCAGATAATAAATCGTTTTGAAAGAAAAGGCTTAAAGCTTAAAGCTCTTAAGATGACCACAATGACTGAGGACTTGGTTGATGAATGGTATGTGCACCACAAAGACAAAAGCTTTTTTAAAGACATAAAAAAATTTATGACGTGGACGCCAATAGTGGCCATGGTTTGGGAAGGTGTTGGAGCTATAGTGGCTGTCAGAAAAATTGTTGGAGTAACCAAAGGCAGGGAAGCAGAAGGAGGTTCTATTAGGGGGGATTTTGGTATGAGTGGTTCTCAAAATCTTGTCCATGCATCAGACTCAATAGAAGCAGCAGAAAAAGAAATGAACTTAATCTTTACCAAGAAAGAAGTATTTGAATATCAAAGCGCCGTTGATTGTCTTATTTATTCTCCAGGCGAAATAGTATAATTTTTTAACACACTTTCTTCAAAAGTATTTGCTGCTTCACCAATCACTTCCAGATATATATTTTTATTTTGGTTAAACCCTGAAACTATATTTTTAATTAACATCACATTGCCAAGGAGCAATAAACCAAGCACTACAGCTCCTACAAGGGTGTTTGCTGGCCTTTTTACTACAACAAACGTATCAAGTGTCATATCATGCCATGTTTGTTTATTTTGATCCTTAAGAAGCCACCAAAAACCTAAGCCAAAAAGCAAGTTTGAAAGCATTTGAGCCACTAACTCTCTAAACATGGCTCGCCAAAATGAAATATATTTGCCAGAGGAAGTAGTAATTTCAATGCCAGTTATGAGTTTGCCCAAGGAACCGCCGAATTTTGTTGCTAAATAGGCTTGAATAATTAAATAACCAATTCCAAACCAAACGACAAAAATGATGTAGGTTAGCAGTGAGGTTAAAATTGCGTCAACAGAAGTACTTTGGGCAAGTTTCAACACAAACCAAACAGCCAATGTGAAGCCAACCAACCGGTCAATTACTCCAGCGATTAATCTTTGCCAAACTGATGCGTACTTCATTTTATTTCCCCTTTCTTGGATATTTGTTCAAACCACAAATTCCAGTTACTGGCAGAAAAAACTACTGTTAAGGCTCGTATAAACAGATTTGCTAGTCCAAAGGCAATCAGTAAAATTACTAGAACCAAGATGTTCACCCAATAGGCTGACAATTGAAATTTATCAATATTTGAAATCATTGGTACAACAAAGATAGCTCCTGGGATTGCTAAAACAAGCAGTAAAACAATATTGGTTACACAGCCAAAAGCTGTACCACTCACGGTATTTATAATCCCCATTAAAATAGAAGGGAAGTAGTTGCTCAGTGCTAACCTCCATGATTTTGTCCAGCCCTCCCAAGGTGAGAGATTGTCCAAAACTACTGCTCTTTGGGCTAAAACTTTGGTAAGTCCAAACTGAATAACAAAGAAAAAGAAAGCCAAAACTGCAAAAATAGCAACCAATGGAACAAAATTTCTGGCTGCGGCAGCTAAAACAGTAGCCAGAATGATACCACCAACGCCAAAACCAATTAGTATTGCCAAAAATAAAACAAATTCAATGATTCCCAAAACTATTAAATCCTTAATCTTGGCTATTCCCAAGGGAGAAGTAATTTTTAAAGTTGTTTGTTTATCTTGATGAGCCAATTTCAAACCTGCAATCAATGAACCATTCAACCAGGTTGAAATTACCCAAGAAATTGCAATTCCAACAAGCAAAGAAATTACTACTCCCAAGGCCAAAAGAGACCATGTCTGTGGACTTACCTTACCTGCCCAATCGACAAAAAGGTTTGTTTTTGTGTCACCTTTGAAACTGTCTGATAGATTGCCAAAATTACTTAAAGAACTACCACCAGCTGTAGCAGCTAACCCTAATCCATACACCCAAAGCCATTTAAACTTTTTGGTTGTTTCTATGGATTTTTGAATTATTTTGCCGTAGTCTGGCATATGTTTTTAGAAGTTTTAAACTTTAATAACCACAGTTCCGGCAATTTTGTCGTGCCAACCTTGTTTTTTAGCATCGCCAATTACCCATAAATATCCAAGACCAAGGACAATACCTGAAATAAATCTGCCGACAACTTCGCGAAGAAATGCACCCAGATAGTCAAGTGTCTTGCCATCACTAAGTCTAACGACTTTAATCTTCATAACCTTCTTACCAAGTGTTTGACCAGTTGTTGTTGTGAAGTATATTAAGTATCCCCAGCCAACAATCATACTGGCTGGTGTCCCAAGAACTTCCATGTTAATTGTCTTAAAGATCATCTGAAGAATTACATTGGCAATTACAATAACTACAATATCGATAAGATAGGCTACTAGCCGAATTCCAAAACCTGCATATTTTTGATTATTTACTGCCATAGATGTTATTTAATTATCTTTTCTAAATGTTGTCAACTACTGATTTGGTGTTGGTGATACTTGTGGTTCAGTAACATCAGCTGGTGGCAATTCAATTTGTGGGTTGAGTGTTGGTTCTGGTGTTGCTGGTGGAGTTAATTCGCTGCCAGTTGGTGTTTCTACTTGGGTTGTTTTCCTGCTTTCAAGATTCTGTAACTCTTTTTCAGCCAATTTGTAGTCATTTGAATCTTTTTCGACCAATGTTAAAACTGTTTTCAAGGTAATTATTGCCTTATCTATTTGTTGATTCTCCCGGTAGGCAATTGCCAAATTGTAATGAGCGTTGGCATGGTCTGGCTTGGTGGCAACTGCCAACTTGAAGGCATCAATTGCATTTTCATAATCACCAGACGAATAATAAATTCCTCCCTGGGCAATTCGTAGATTTGGGTTAAGCGGATCAAGATTAATGGCTTGTCTGTAGGCTTGGAGAGCATAGTTGTCAGCATCTTTGACATATGGCATGACTGATTTATACATTGTAGCTAAAAACTCCCAATTTTCTGATTTCTGAGGGTTTAAAGCAGTTGCCTGCTTGGCCAAAGTAATTGACTCTTGGATGTATTGGGCAATAGCTTGCTTTTCGCGGTCTGTAATATCCTTTGGATCCTTCTTGGCTATAAGATTGGCAATTGCCAGATCAGTTTTTGCAGCATAATTAAAGTACGTGTCGGTGTTTGGGTTTTGATCTATGGCTTTGCTGAGCAAGCTGCGTGTTTCGGCTCCGCCATCCTTTTTGGTTTCGGCGGCAACTGCACTCGCGAGAAAACTTTCAGCAGAAAGGAATTTTGCCTGAACAAATAGTGCGTAGGCAATAATAATTAGCAAGGGGATGGTCACGATATAAACAGGAATTTTATAGCTGTAACCTTTGTTAAGCGAATATGCAGAATCAGAAATAATTGGTAAATGGATTTTGCTGGTTTTTGATGACAGTGAAAGCAGCAAAAATAGCAAAAACAAACTCACCAGATTGAAGGGAAGAAAAAGCCCAACCAGCAGTAAAGAAATCAAGGCGAGGAACGAGTCCCGACTTAACAAACCATCAGCTTTGTCTGGAGCGTTTTTAATTACTACAATAATGGTTGCCATTAAGGCGATAAGGCCCAAGAGTCCCGTTTCCGTCCAGGCTGTTAGGTAGAAGTTATTTGCAGAGTTAAACCTTACATTCCACAACTTAGTTTTGTTGTATTCTATGGGCTTATACTTATTGAAAGCAGACTTGTAATTGTCAACTCCCACTCCAAACAGGGGATTCTCCTTAAAAGAATCAATTGCGATGCTCCAGGTCGTGGTAATGCCAGGAATTTGAAGGACTTCCCCCTTTTTAGGAATTATTGAGTAAACCGAGACTAACAGTCCAAAACCGATAAAGATTGAAAAAATTGAGTAAGTAATTTTTTCAGCCAGTGATTCATCATGGATAACTTTAACAACAGCAAGCACCAAGGCTGGCAGCAAAAAGACAATCTGAGCAATGTTACCGCCAACCAACGAGAAATTCTCAGTCTTCATGAATGTTGGCAGTAAAGAAATCTTCCCAAAAATGCCCGTATAGGCCAGAAGACCCACAAAAGAAACACCAACTGCTGAGGCAATAAGACCTAATTTTATAGTGTCTTTGTTTCTTTGTTGGTTGACAATAAAATAAAAAAGTGCCCCCGCAATCACGATGGTTGCGCTTCCGGGAAGGAAAAAAGCATCAGTTCTATTGGGTGACTGAATCAAGGTTGAGGCGATGTAAGCAGTTGCTAATAAAAACACTGGGATGTCAAAAGTAGCAGTGGAAAAATCAATTGACCCCTTAATTATTATTTTAAATAACTTCAAGGAAAAAAGAAGTAAAACGGACGTAACCAGCAAGGCGCTTTTTGCGGGAATATAAATATTTACAAAAGAAGACAAGAAAAATATAGGAATTAAAAATACACTTGCAACGATTATTATTTTTTCTAATTTTTCAATTGTTTTTAACATGTATTTATACCCATATAAGTGTATTTATATTTACGCTTTGTTTCAAGTACTAAAATAGTAGAATGAGAGATATATAATGATTTATGTTTCTTACACATTCTGATTCTTCTTTTCCACTACAACTCAAGCAAGTAAGGCCAAAAGTTGAAAGTATTTTTTACAAGGGAAACTTAAACCCTGGTCCTTTTGAAAATTGTGTTTCAGTTGTTGGCAGCCGTAGGATTACAAATTATGGCAGGCAGGTACTGGAAAAAATTATTCCACCCCTGGTGGATGCAGGCATAACAATTGTTTCAGGCTTTATGTATGGCGTCGATCAAGAGGCACACAAAATTGTTTTAGAAAACAAGGGCATGACAATTGCAGTTCTTGGCTGGGGAATAGACTGGCCAGTACCAGAAGATGACCAGAAACTTTATCTGGAAATCGAGAATAAAGGACTTATTGTAAGTGAATATGAAGGTCAAACAAAGGCTCAACTTTGGATGTTTCCAAGAAGAAACAGAATTGTTGCCGGGCTTTCAAAAGCAACAATTGTAATTGAAGCGGCAGAAAAATCTGGAAGCTTAATAACGGCTGATTATGCCTTAAAATTTGGTAAGAAATTGTTTGCAGTCCCAGGACCAATCACTTCCAGAGTTTCAGAAGGGTGCAATCAATTAATAAAAGACGGTAAAGCAAAAATGCTTACTTGCGCAGAAGATATCTTATCTGCCTTAAATATTAAACACTCAATTGTACCTTCAGGGTCTCACCCTGAAGGTGGAGAAATTATGAAATTACTTTCAAATGAAGCTTTAACTGTTGATGAGTTGGCAAGAATAATCAAAAAACCAGTGGAAAGTTTGGCAATTGAGCTTTCAATGTTGCAACTAACTGGAGATATTGTTGAAAGGGATGGAAAGTATTATATTGTAGATAAATAAAATGCCTGGTAAAAATTCGATTAAAGAATATGAAGCAGGGGCATATTACCACATCTACAACAGAGGAGTAGAGAAACGCCCCATATTTTTAGATGAAGCTGATTACAAAACCTTTCTTTCTTATCTCAAACTTTATCTTTCAAATCCAGACCTTCAGGGTCTCACCCTGAAGGTGAGTCCGTCACATAAAGTCAAAAACTATAACGGGGAAATTGAACTATTATGTTATTGCCTCATGCCTAATCATTTCCACTTTTTGGTTAAGCAGTCAAAATATGATGCAATTAATAGATTTATAAAATCTTTACTAGTCAAGTATTCAATGTATTTTAATAAGAAATACAATAGGGTTGGAAAATTGTTTCAAGGTGTGTACAAAGCGGTGAAAGTTGGCAATCAAGAACAGCTTTTGTATCTAACCAGGTATATCCATCTCAATCCCAAAAAGGATAATATTGTGAATCATTCCTATTCAAGTTTAGATAACTATATAGGTAAATTTGAACAAGAATGGGTTAAACCTGGGGAGATTCTTGAATATTTCTCCAATACAAATAAAAATCTAACTTATATGGCATTTTTAGATTTGGAGGATGGTTTGGACCTTCAGGGTCTCACCCTGAAGGAAGAATAATATGATTGCAAAAATTAATTCGGTGGCCAATGTGGGATTGACTAGTTTGCCAGTAGAGGTGGAGGTGGATGTTGCTACCCAGGGCTTTCCAGCTTTTAATATTGTAGGGTTGCCTTCTAAAGCTGTTGAAGAGGCAAAAGAACGAGTTAAGACTGCAATTGTTAACTCGGGATTTTCTTTTCCACAGAAGAAAATTACTGTGAATTTAGCCCCAGGGGACTTGGCAAAAGATGGAAGTTGTTATGATTTGCCAATAGCGGTTGGCATTTTGGTAGCTAGCGGGGAAGTGAAAGAAGAAACAATAAATGGAGCGGTGTATTATGGCGAATTGTCACTCGATGGCCATGTGAGACATACCAAGGGCGTGCTTTTGGTTGGCATATTTGCTCAGAAAACTGACACAAAAGAAATTTTTGTACCGATTGAATCTTCGCCGGAAGCCTCGGTAATTGAAAACATTAAAGTAATACCAGTCAGAAATCTTGTGGAGTTAGTATCTCACTTAAATAACCAAAAGTTAATTGAGCCCTTGGAAAATGTTGAAGTGGAAAGATTAATTGAAGCTGGAGAATCGGAATTTGATTTTTCAGAGGTGTTGGGCCAAGAGACTGCTAAAAGGGCATTAATGATTGCAGCCAGTGGAGGACATAATATTTTAATGAGTGGGCCTCCTGGGTCTGGGAAAACAATGCTTGCCAGGGCTCTTCCTTCAATTTTGCCCCCCTTAAACCCAAAAGAGGCATTGGAGGTAACCAGAATCTATTCAGCAACAGGCCTTTTGTCCCCAGGAGAAGCAATTGTCAGGGTTCGACCTTTTCGTTATCCGCACCACTCAACAAGTTTGGCGGGTCTTATTGGAGGAGGATCAAAACCACTTCCGGGAGAAGTAAGCTTGGCTCATTTGGGAGTGATGTTTTTGGATGAAATGGCTGAATTTCCAAGAAGTGTAATGGAGTCAATGAGGCAACCCATGGAGGATGGAAAAGTGGTTGTCTCGCGTGCCGCAGGACGAGTTGAATATCCAGCAAATTTTATGTTGGTAGCTGCTGTTAACACTTGCCCGTGTGGCTATTTAAACCACCCCAAAAGGGAGTGTAAATGCACAATAAGGCAAATTGAAAAATACAAAAGAAGAATTTCAGGACCAATTTTGGACAGAATTGACCTACATGTGAATGTGCCCGCAGTTGAAGCCGAAAAATTGACTGGTAATACCAAGGCACAAAGCTCCAATGAAATAAGAGAAAAAGTTATTAATGTCCGAAAAATCCAAGATGAAAGATTTAAACAAAAAGAAGGATTGTATACGAATTCTCAAATGAGAAATAAAGAAGTCAAAGAATTTTGCAAATTGAGCGATGAAGGAAATAGATTAATGAGATTGGCGGTTGATAAGTATGATTTATCCACAAGATCCTATTTTAGAATCTTAAAAGTTGCCAGAACAATTGCTGACCTATCTGCAAGGTCTCACCTTGCAGGAGAGATTGAGGTTGACCATCTGGCTGAGGCTTTGCAATATAGAATGCGAGTATTTTGATGAAAACTCAAAACAAAATAATCGGCAAATTGGGAGAGGATCTGGCTGCCAAATTACTGCAAGACAAAGGCTACCAAATAATTGAGCGTAATTGGGGGAGTAAATGGGGAGAAATTGATATTATTGCAAAGAAGGGTGAAATGTACATTTTTGTGGAGGTAAAGACTAAAGTGGGGGAGAATTTTGGCCCACCTGAACAGATGGTAAACTACCGAAAACTGCAACAAATTCAAAGAATGGCAAGTACATATGCTCAAGCTGTAAATTCAGCCAAAAGAATTGATGTTGTGGCTATAGTTCTGCCTTCAGGGTCTCACCCTGAAGGGGAGGAAGTGCAGAGAATTGATCACTACGAGGCGGTGTATTAAGCTGCTTGTGGGTGGAAAAAAGACGCAAAATTTGGTATAATTTGGCTATGATTAATTGGAATGTTGATGAAGAAAAATTCAAGAAAAGCTCCCCTTACGATTATCGACTTTGGAAGCTGGTTCAGCTTGTGAATTATGGATTGGGTGAAGATGAAAAGCTTAATAAAACTGAGATTAAAAAGGTGTGGAGTAAAATAGAAGGGAGAATTGACCCCTACAAAAAGAGGGCAATGGAGTTTTTACTATGGGGAAGACTATACTCACTTCCAAACAACTTAAATTTCTGGAATGCATTTCCAGTGAACCATCAATAACAAGGAATTTTTATTGGACTGGTGGAACAGTGCTTGCTGAGTTTTATTTGCAACATAGGCTTTCTGAAGATATAGATCTTTTTACCTCTGAACATGAAGTAGATCCAGTTCAAGTAGATGCTTTTTTAAAAAAAATATCAGTTAGCCTAGAGATAAAACACATAAGAAGAACACAGTTTTTGGGTCTGGTAAGCTATATTTTGGAATACCACGATGGAGATGGGTTAAAGGTGGACTTCAGTTATTATCCGTTCCCCAGAATTGAAAAAGGTAAAAAATACAAAAATGTAGAAATTGATAGTCTTTATGATATTGCTGCCAATAAAATTCACACTATCTTCATGAAACCAAGAACCAGAGATTATATAGATATCTATTTTATTTTGAAAGAAAAGAATTACTCTTTAGATAAACTAATAATTGACGCAAAAACAAAATTTGATTGGCATATAGATAGGATAACTTTAGCTAGCCAGTTCCTAAAAGTGAAAGATATAAAAAGGGAAGAATTTCCAAGGGTATTACAACCATTTGAGGTTAGTGAGATGGAGAAATTCTTTTTAGAAAAAGCAAAGGAATTAGAAAAAAATATCTTTCAGTAATATCACTAGGGCCTAAGAAGTGGAGAGAATTGATCATTATAGCAATGTATATTGATATATGCTTCGCCTATGAGGCGGTGTATTAGGCTGCAAAAACAGCTTCTTCCAACTTTTCAACTCTGTTTTCAATTAAAGTTCTTTCTTCCCTTGCAGTTGTTACTTCTTTTAAAATGGGGTCTATATCTTCTAGAAACTTACTTCTCTGGCTCTCCAAAGCTCTGTCAAAATTGTCTGATATTCTTTCAACAACTTCATCCACCACTTCTGTTTTGAACTTATTAAGTCTATTTTCTAGAAAGTCTTTAGTAACTACATTGTTTGTTTGTACCATGAAGTCATTATTCTACCAACTTATATTTCTGTCAATTGCCTTCAGGGTGAGACCCTGAAGGTTAGTTGTTGGGTCCATATCTAACAGCAGCATTCTCGTTATACACTTTCCGCACTTGTGCCGCACCGAGGGCGTAGTTAAAAATCCGCACGTCGTCGATTTGACCATCAAAATAGGTGGAGCTTACTCTGCCAAATTCTACGTCGTTTGCGGTGATATCGGAGCTTGATACTATAGTTACTAGATGCCAGTTGGTGTCCGGAAACGTTGTCTTTTGAATGCCATCAATGTAAATAGTCTCTGTACCAAAACCGGTTACAGTCACGGTTCCTGAAACTATTTCTACTGAATCAGATGCAGATAATTGGGCGATTTTTTGGGTTGTTGAAGCAGGCTTTACCCATACACTGAATGTTCGGATGTCTGTTCGTGAAATATTTCCTTTGTCAATAAAATCATCAGTTCCATCCAAATCTAAACTTGCATTGTATTTTCCAGTGATTCCTGATCCCCAGGAGGTAGAAGAAGTAGAACATGTACCAACAGTATCTTCACCAGATGCCCCAATGGTTATAGTCCCAGTATTTGAATTTCCTGAAGAATCATTTGCAGTTGTTCCTTGGCATTCATCCAGTCGCCAATGACCAATGGGTATGCCGCGGTTGTAATCATATGCGACTTGAGCGGGTGTACGAACATAGCTATAAATCTTCACGCCATCCATGAGGCCATTGAATTTTACTGAATTTCCAGCTTCATCCCAGCCAATCCCCAAGGGATAGGTGTTGGCTGCGCTCAACACAGCAGCTGCCGTTCCCACTTGCTTTCCATTGGCGTAAAATATTGTGGATGAACCAGTTATCGTTACCGCAATGTGCGTCCAGACTCCTGTTGGAATGTCGTAGGTTGAATCATAGATGTTGGTATTATTTGCATAATACAAAGCTCCATCAGCTGCAGCATAAATTGCATAATTAAATTCGAGACCTGTTTGGCCTTTAGCTAATAATATATTCCTTCCGGTGCCTCCACTGCCATATGCTGTTGGTTTTACCCACACCTCCATGGTTATTGCAGATGTGATATCAAGCGTAGCACTGTCTGCTACACGAACATAATCATCAGTACCATCAAGACTCAAGATACTGCCAGCAAGACCATTAGCTCCCACTGGCACTCCAGTGGCCGATGTCCAAGTGGGATCATCACTTGCTATAGAACTATTTGCTCCCAATGTTCCAGCATTTCCATTGCCTGATCGGTCTGAAGTGGCTTGACCAGTTTTTTCGTCGAAATTAAAGTCTAATACCGGTGGGTCATCTTCACCGTCTGAAAGATCTGCTTGTTCAGAACTACCAAGAACAGAATAGGAGACTGAAGAATTGGCAGTCATATCAATACCAATTTGCTCTTTAGAAAGTTCTGAATTGTAGATATTTACGGCATCGATGCGCCCATCAAAGTTATCCGTCGTATTGCCGCCGATGAGGAGGTTAGCAGTATCGGCCGCAGGTGCGCCTGATCCATCAGTACTTGTGCCGACTGCATTCCCATTCACCCAAATGGTAATTTCATCATCAGTATCATCTGTATATGACAAAGCTATGTGATTCCAACCAGATTGGGTAACCACCCCTGTAACGTTTTTAGTCGCATCAGTTGTAGCAAGATCTAAACTTGCCTGAATATCCATCTTCCCACCAGAGAGAGTGTCCACCCGTATCCAAGTATTGGTACCTTTGTAGAATACCTGGCCACCACTTCCTTCACCAGCTCCATCTGGATTAATCCAGGCAGACCAGGTAAAGCCAGAAGCAAGATTAACATTTAAATCAATTGCATTAGTGTTTGTTACCGTTACTACATCATCTGTGCCATCAAAATCTAAACAACCATTTATTTTGCAGTTGGTTTTGGTTTTCCAGGTAGCACCACTTCTGGCGCCTGTAATTGTGGAGTTGGCAGAAACACTATTGTTGGCAGTATCACCTTGCTGCTCGTCAAATTCATATTTAACAACCTGAGAGCCAACAGGGGAGCCACCTGTGGGATGCCCGGCGTTCATGTCTTCCACAACTTGTTGGGAAGTGCGTCCATAATGATATAATCGGACTTCATCAAGCAGTCCACTATACAATAGATTATTATCTGCTCTTTTCCCAAACAGTAAATCAGCAGCAGTATCGGTGGTTACACTTCCTGTCAATGACGTTGTGGAATTGACTAGCACACCATCTATGTATAAATTGCAGGAAACGCCAGGTATAAAGGTGGCAGACACATAACGCCAAACATTATTGTTTACCAAGGTTGTTGTTGTAGCGTTACAATGTACTCCATTGGCAGTATTAAAAAGAAAAAAATCGGTCGAACTACTTCCGACTCTAATTTCATATCCGTAAATACCATCACCACCTGCAGTACCACCCTTTATGATTGGTCCTCCACTCGTATCGGTCGTTTTGATCCAACCACCAAACGTTAAACCACTGGAACCAATATCATAATTGGCGTTGTCACCAAAAGTGACAAAATCATTTGAGCCGTCGAAATTTAATCCTGTACCATATTTCCCAGTTACCCAGGTTGGATCGTCTGTTCCAACTGATGAATCTGTGCCTAGTGTTCCTGCTGTCCCGTTGTACCCAGATGTGTCATTTACATTTTGGCCACTACCTTCATCAAAATTCCAGTATCCAACAGGTCCTGGTGCCCAGTTGTAGAGATTGCGGACGTCGTCGGCGGATAGGGCACGGTTGTAGATGCGTGCGTCGTCGATTTCGCCGTTAAAATACCCGTCATACCCATTTCCCCAAAATACGGACGTGCCAAAAACCTGCTGTGAATGGGTTGCATCGTCTTGATACGTACCTACACTCACTCCATTGACATAGATGGCCCACAGATTACTGGCATTTAATGTTATGACAACATGATTCCAAACACTATTTGAGATGGCAGTGATATTTGAAACTCGATAGTTACCGTCGACGTACAAGGATGACGTGCCGGTATTGGTACGAGCAAGGTAAATAAATGGTATATTTGAACTTAATCCGTTTGCCCATTGAAATATGCCAACCTGGCTTGCTGATTGCGAAGTGTCTGGTTTTACCCAAAAGGCAACGGTTGTTTGTGTGAGCGTGGTACCACTTAATGCTGTGGAGGCGTAGTCGTCCGTTCCGTCATACGTAGTCCCGTTGCCAAATTTGCCGGTGATTGTGGTTGCCTGGTTACCCCAAGCAAGATCTTTACTGTTGCCGCTTTTGTCACAGTTGTCATTGGATCCTCCAGTACAGGAATCGGCAGCAGTTTCATCCATTTTCCAATACCCCACGAGTCCATCGGACAAAAAATCTTTTTGATCCGCCGCGCCTAGGACGGCTGCGCCGGCAGAATAATCGGCTTTCACTTCTGCAGCCGACCGGGCGTAGGGGTAGATTTTTAGATCGTCAATAAAGCCGTTATACCACAACAAAGTACAGCCTTCTCGACAACCAATTTGAAAATTTTCTGAGGTTAGTGTTGTGCCAGAGAGATTATCTGCTACTGTGGTAGTGGTTTCTGCTTTCCCATCGACATATATTTTTACTCCACTGGCGCTGGATGAACCACTGTATGTGGTAGTAACATGATGCCATTTGTTGTCTCTTACGTTTGTAGTGCCCCGGATATCAATTCTATTGGCAGTGCCATGATTTGCCAAGAAAAATTGAACGATTCCAGTGTTAAGCAGTGACACATGATATCCTTCCCCAGTATTGTAGTTGTCTTGTTTAGCAACAACGAATAAGCTGCCAGATCCAGCAGGAGATTTTACCCAAAAGTTAAAGCTAAATGCATTAGTACGCTCAAAGTCAAGCACATCACCCATGTTAACTACATCATTGCTCCCATCAAACTGCAAACATTTTCCACTCACACACCTGCCTTCTTCAATCCAGGTTGGGTCATCGGTCGTGACTGCTGAGGTGGCGCCAAGGGTGCCGGCGTTGCGGTGGGTGGTTTGATCATTGATGGTTTGGCCCTGGCCTTCATCAAATTTCCAGTAAGCCACCGGGCCGGGGGTGGTTTCTTCGCTCCCGGTTGCAGAAATGGTGTAGTTACTGGCGACGGTGGAGAAGTCAGCTGCTTCAAAGCCATTATCGGCATTGAGATTGCCGTAGTACATATAGATGGTTTGTCTGCCGGCAATTAGAGTTTCATGAAGGACATGCAGCACTGTTGTTGCTCCACCACAACCGGAAACCACATAATATTTCATTACCTTTCCTTGTTGGGTGGTAAATCTGATTCCTCCACAGTCGGCTTGGAATCTGGTGGTGTCGGAAGTATCTATGGTATGGGAAGTGTAGACATTAGTTTCTGCTGTGGTATTGTTGGTGATATCGATACTGGTTCGATACTTCCAATCTCCATTCCACCAGGCAGCCTCAGATTTATTGGGTTTAAGAAGGGTAAAGTAGACAATGGGGGAGAGGATAATAATCATACCCAGGGCCACCCAGGTCTGCCATTTTACTCTTCTTGCTATATTTCTAAATTTTGATGGTTTAAATTGTCTATTCATATTTTTATGTTAGCAAGGATTCTCCTTGCATATTCTTATTACTTTTACCTTGATGCAAAAGTAACCAAAAGATCAAGCCTAAACATCGGTCACTAAAAATTAACTCACTATACTTTGTGCTCACAGGCCAGGCAGTTGGCAAGCATGCCTGCGTGTGGCACTTTTGATTTGTATAGTCTGCTAATTTTTTTAACGTGCTGCGATGTGAGGCAGTATCAAGTCCAATTCTCGATTCATTTTTTCTGGACAAGCAAAAGAATGAATAATATTTGCAAGCAAAGCTTGCAGATAATTTTGTATTAGTTTTGTTCATATATTTGTCTATTTTAGTCTCAAATCACTTGACTTTTGGTTCCTGATTTGGTACACTTCTCCTTAAGATAACTCATCCATGGCTCCGCTTAGGCGGAGCTTTGTGATTTCAAGACCTCTTCCCTCTAAATTTTGCTCTGGCTTGACTTTTTAGTCTTTTTTGGTATAATTCAATCAAAGGCCGAGGCTGAGCGTCGACCAGGGTTGAAAAACACTCTCTTAAACGCCCATCGGCTTTTTTGATCTCTTCAAGTAATTCCCAAAGGGTGATTTTTACGTTTGGCTTTTCTTTTTTTGTATACACATTGTAAGCTGCATAGTGAACTTTTGGATGATTGCCAATTCTAGCAAATCTAATATTATGATTAGGTTTTTTGTTAGATTCCAAAAAACAAGTTAATAAATTTTTTAGCAATTTTTCTTTTCCTGGATATTCTATATCAATTGTAAAGTTGTGCTGAATTTTAAATTTTTTTATAAGCATATACACAGAGCATGAAAATAAAATATACACATACAGTCTTGGCATTCCAATCAATCTAAATAGTTCCTGGACCTGTCTTTTGATTTTTTTGGAAACTAAAACAGAATATTGCTCTCCATTAGAATAAGCTACTATGGTATCTTTACTTGTATTTTCTATTTTTCCAGATTGATCTATTTGATATTTCATGTTTGTTTTTGTTAATATCTAAGTGCTGGATGGGTACTTGTACTGGTTCAGCGAGATTTCTTTTTGGTCAGATACATCCTCTTTAATTCCCTCCATTATTAATTTATTTCCTTGTGATCTACTATGAACCAGTCAAAGGTAACATTTTCACTTGCCCAGATACTCATTTCTACTTTGAATCCCTCTCCTGGTACCTTTTGGGTTACTGTTAATGGGTAGGGGGTAGTGGTGGTTGGTGTAACCATAATCAATGAACTATCGGTTACGGCAGTTGAATTTATGAATATTTCTTTTGCGCCTTGTGGGATGACCCCCAAACCCGCTGAATCTCCTTTGACAGTATATTTCTCAGCCGTTATTTCTTTTGTGACAATATTTCCTTTTGTATCAAACTCTATCATTCCATCAAAGAATTTAACATTACCCAAGGCTAATTTTTGGATATTTAATTCTCCAATTGAGTCGATTGAATTAGAAAGGGAATCAAGGGTGAGTAGCCCCACATTTAACTTACCAGTAACTACAGTATCACCAAGTGTTGTTAGATTTGGTGTCCCTGATTCTGTAGCCACTCCTGCTACCATGGCAGAAGAAGTTGCAATTAATGTCTGGTTCTTTAATATATCCATGTCTGCCATTAACTGATTAATTTTGTTTTCTTGATCAGCCAGTCTGGTATCTGTTGAGTTTCGCAAGTCCTCAATGTCTGCAAGTAACTGGGTGTTGTCTTGTTCTGGACTATTTAAGTTTGCCAGATTTTTTACCTGGTCATTGAGTTCAAATATATACAGGGAATTGGTTTCAGCTGTTTCCCAAATATCAGTTACTAAAGCTCCTAGAGAAAACTTTCCAGATGCTAACCATTCATCACGGCCTGCAATAGTGGGTAAGTGTCTGTACTCTTGTGCAAAGCTGCTAGCCTCATCAATGGAAAGTATTTGGTAATCTCCATGGGTAGCTAGATCATCTGGACGAACTGTGCCATCGTAATATTTGTCAAATACATAGTCTGTTAGAATTACATTGTCATCGTAAACTGCCACAGCATTTATTGTTCCAACTCCCTTGGCTCCTCCTGTAGGGTTACCAACAACTAAAGATCCATCACCAAATATAGTTATTGCAGCTGAATCATCATTGTTAGCTACAGAAAATACAGTTTCTGCAGCTCCCAGATCAACAATACCAGTTCCAGAGGCTTTAGCTGCAACTATCTTCACAGCAGGTGTTGCATCTGTTGGGTCAGAAGATTGTATTCCTTTTAATTCCAATGCCTGTCCATCAGCATCTGCAAAAGAGGTTAATCTTGTTCCACCAACGGTGGAGGAGATTGGACCAATATGTAGGATTGCATCAGTATTGGCAAGCGTCGTTACCCCGTGAGCCACATCTCCATCAGTCATACTAAATGTACTATCTGAGCCTGTAGCTCTAAAGAGTTCAAGTGTGGTGTCTGGACTAGTGTCTGCCCCTCCAATGACGGTATTGCCGTCTTCTGAATTTATAATTGACGTATTTGTTCCAGCATCTGTTATGTCTGAGGTATTGTTCTCCAGCTGATTTCCAGAAACTACAACATCAGTGCCTCCTGCAATCCAGATACCAATATCTCCAGCGCCTGAGTGCTCGCTAACCGTATTACCTGATACTGTTGTATAGCTTGCATTAACATAGATACCATAATCACCAGCTCCTGCATTATCTCTTATATTGTTTCCCGTAATGGTGTACCTGGTTCCAAAAGCAGCGTATATGCCATAATCTCCAGAGGCATATATGCTATTGCCTGATATCGTATTTCCAGTGGGACTGGATCCAAATCCAATACCTACTCGAGAATTGTAAATGGTATTACCAGTGATAATCATATTCACTCCGCCATCAAAGCCAATTCCGTAATTGTTTGTGCTATTGAGTGCAGTATTTCCTGTTATGGTTAGATATGAACCATTTGTATGAGACGTGCCGTTGTAGCTACTAAGAAATACATTATTAGAAATTATTGAATTAGATTCTGCAGTTGTTGTAATTCCTGTAGAACTGGTGTCACTAAAAGTATCGTACGTTGAATTGATATATTTATTATAAGTTCCAGAAGTCATGTCTATACCGTGCCTGTCGCCCTTTTTCAAATATAAACTGTCAAACAACGAATAGGTAACACCAGAACCGTTGATAAGATCGAAGGCTTGTCCGCCGGCTAGAACGAGTGTTCCATCAATTTGGAAATCGGAAAAAGTTAGATGATCCATGCCGTTTAAGTTAATGATGTGCCCGGGAACTGACCAAGATGCCCAAGCAGAGACAACGATTTTACTACCTTTACCTGCGCCTCTAATAGTAGTATTGTTGTAGTCTATTGTAATAGTCTCAGCACACGTATACGTCCCTTCTGGTAAAAATACCTCTCCACCAACTGATCCCAGATCATCAATGGCTGCATTAATCCCTGCACAAGTTTGAGCATATTCATTACCATCTATTATCTTTACTCTGCCTATGCCTGATGCAGTAATCTCCCCATCAATATCTACCTTAAATCTTGTAGTTCCAGATACTGAAGCTGTAATCAAATCCTGATTTTGGACTTGGTTAACAATGAGTGCTGCTTTACCTGAGTAGGTAATACCAGTTTCACTCAAAGGGTTAATGGCAAAGGTGGATGCATTGGTTGAAATCCATTTTCTGCCTACAGTTGCATCCCATCTTAATTCTGAGTTTACAGATGGAGTACCCCGGTCAAAGGTTAAAGTGGCACTTTCTGTATCAGCTGTTGCATTATCTGTGTTAATGGCAAAGTCACTAGCTGTAGTTCCATTTAGATTACTCCCACTTGTGGTAATGTTTGTTGCTATTATATTGTCAACGTAGAGTGTTTCCCAGGTTCTGGTATTGGTACCCAAATCATATGTTGAAGCAGTTACTGGTGTTAAATCTGAGCCAATGTAGCCAGTGGCAGTAATTGTGTCAGCTGTTGTGTCACCCAGGGTTACTGTTCCAGTAAAGTTTGCAGTACCTGCAACATCAAGAGTGTAGGATGGGGTATTGTCCCCCAACCCCAATCTGTTATTGGTATCATCCCAGAAGAAGTTTGTATTATCTGCAGCCAAACTAGCACTACTGTTAACAAAAACAACTGATCCTTCTGTAAAGCCAGTGTTAACACTACCTGCAAAAGAGCCAGTTATCTCACCATCCACTTCCAGGTTTCCCTCTATATACAAATCATCGTCAGAAGCAACTGCTGAGGAAGCTGTGGTAATTGAATCTCCAATAATGTTGTAGGCAGCGTCACTCCCACTTCCTCCAATATTTAATGTTGCAGCATCTGAAAAAATAATGTCTCCACCTGCTGGAGTTAAAGTTAAATCTCCTGTTATTGCAAAGGCAGTGGAGGCTCCATCAAAAACAATACTGGTATCAGCAATTAAAATATCACTATTAATATCAATGGTGCCAGCAATTGTTAAGGTACTACCCGATTCATAGGTATCTGTAGCATTGCTTCGCAAAAATGCTGCTGAATCCAAACTATCAATTTTGTCTACATCCAAGGTTGAGTCCAAATCAGTCAGTGCTTTCCAGACAGGAGTTCCACTTCCTGCACTTACCAATACTTGATCAGTACTCCCTGCAGCAGTAGTTGCCAAATCAGCATCTGTTGAGTAGATAATGCCTCCTGCTGTTAAATCAAGACCACCAACAAAATTTAACTGACTGGCAGTAGAAGTTAGGGCAACACCATCAATAGTAATGTCAGTTAAATTAGAAATACCACTAACTGTAATATTAGGGGTAGTAATTCCCTGTAAGAAATTAACCCCAGCCCTGAATACTGTATCAACGTTAATACCAAAGGTTGGATTCTCCAGTGCTTGGGCTGCAAGCACGGACGGACCACTTTTGGATGTCTTTGATATCTTTTGACTGTATTGGCTAGGTAGTAAGAATTTTACCGCAATGACTGCAACTAAAATTGCGGTAAAAACTTTGGCATATCTGGTTATCAGTTTTTTATTTGCCAATGGCATTTGGTCATACAGATTTGGATAACCAATAAATTCTACTTCGGCTGCTGGTTGAATAGGATTGGCAGGGATAGTAGTAGAAAGGTGAGGTGCCTTGACTATAAATTTCTCCAAGTCTTTCAATAAATATCTTCTATGTCCTCCCTCACTTCTTGTTGGGGAGAGTTTGCCAGAAGTGTCCCAACGTCTGAGGGTCTTGGTTGAGACACCAAGTAAGTCAGCAGCTTCGGCAATATTATATGTTTTTTTCCTGGGCAGTTGCATATAGTTTTTTAATTAATTTAATATTAGACATTTTTAGCTTCAAATGTCTAATATTTGTACTATATTAATTAAGACATTTTTCACGATCAATGTCAACCGTGGATTAGACTGTTGATTGACGGTAATGTCAGAAAGATTTAACATTAAAGAATAATGAAAAATTATCTGCCTAGATTATTTATTTTATTAGCCATAATATTTATTTATGCTAGTGGTAATGTATCTACTGTTTATTCTCAAGACCAAGCTATATTTCCAGGACTTGGTGCTTCTCTTGAGATATCTGGTGACAATATCACCGACGGTAATGTAATTTGCTCAAACGACGAACAAGGTTACGCGCTGTGTAGTAAAGAATATGATCCTTCAATGTTTGGCGTAGTTAACTTAGTTCCTGCAGCAGCTTTTGAAAGCACTGCCCAAGGTTACTATATAGTTGTTCATGATAGTAACGCCAATGTAAAAGTTACTTCAGTCAATGGAAATATAAAGTCTGGAGATATAATTACTACATCAAAGACCATCGGAGTAGGTCAAAAAGCATCAAGAAATGGTTATGTTTTGGGAACCGCCTTAACAGAATATAATTCTGATGACACAAATGCAGTTGGAGAAGTGGTGGTTTCCATTAACATTCATCCAACAGTTGATTTGTCAGATGCCAAAGCCAACCTGTGGCAGGTAATAAAGGAGGGCTTTAGTGTTCCAGTCTGGGGACCACTTACTTCCTTGAGGTATATCCTGGCAGCCTTCATGATTGTCATTTCTTTCATATTAGGATTTATCTACTTTGGCAGAGTTGTTAAGACTGGAGTTGAGGCACTGGGACGCAATCCATTAGCAGGAAGAATGATACAGTTAACAGTAGTATTCAATATTTTGTTAACTATTGTTATAGTTTTGGTAGGCTTGGGAATTGCTTACCTAATTCTAATTTTGTAATTTTATGTTCAACTTTTTTTCTCTATTTAAAAAAAACTACAACTTTAAAAATGTAGGCATAAACCCGGTAGTCCTTTTGGTTCTAGATGGTTGGGGATTAGCTCCAGCTTCTGCAGGCAACCCAATACCCATGGCCAAGACACCCAACATGAATTCTTTGATGGGGCAATATCCCCACACTGAACTAATTGCCTCTGGTGAATCAGTTGGTCTGCCGGCAAACGAAGTAGGCAACACTGAAGTAGGCCACTTAAATTTAGGAGCAGGTAGAACCATCTATCAGGATTTGAAACGCATCAATATTGCAATTGAAAACGGCAGATTTTTTGATAATGAAGCTTTTGTAAATGCAGTCAAACATGTCAAACAAAATGCATCAAACCTACACATAATAGGTCTTGTTTCCTCGGGTAACGTCCATTCTTCACTGAGTCACTTTTTTGCTTTGCATAAATTTTGTCAAAAATATGCCATTAAAAATCTTTACCTGCATTTGTTTACCGATGGTCGTGATGCGCCACCAAAAGAGGCGCTTGATATTGTCGGCAAGATTGAGGGGGAATTAAAAACTTCTGGATTTGGAACTATCGCCAGCGTTAGTGGCAGATATTATGCCATGGATCGTGACAGGCGATGGGATCGCACTAAATTGGCATACGAGGCTATTGTTTCAGGTCTTGGTCCAACAGCTTCTTCAGCACTTGATGCCATTAAAGGCTCATATGATAACGGTAAAACTGACGAGTTTGTTGTTCCAACTGTAATAACAAAAGATGGTAAGCCAGTTGCAACTTTAAATGATAATGATGCAGCCATCTTTTTTAACTTCAGAATTGACCGGCCAAGACAATTAACCATGGCAATTACCGCTTCGGACTTTAAGCAAATTGCTTCTTCCTGGGAATTCGATCCATATGCAGTTAAATATGACTTTAAAGAAGGCAGGGATGAGAAGAAATTGGTTCTGGCCGATCCTTTTGATAGGCAAAAGATTGTCAAAAATCTGTTTTTTGTCACCATGACTGAATATCAAAAAAGTTTGACCGTATCAGCGATTGCCTTTCCACCAGAAATTGTTGACCAAAGCCTACCCCAGATACTTTCTGACAAGGGCGTCAAGCAAATGCATATGTCAGAAAGTGAAAAGGAGCGATTTGTGACTTATTATTTTAATGGTCTGCGGGAAGGATTATTGCCCAATGAAGAGAAACTCATTGTCCCGTCTCCCAAAGTTGCTACCTATGACAAAAACCCTCAAATGAGTGTGTTTGCCTTAGTTGAGAAGTTTAAGGAAACCATTTCAAAAAATATTTACAAGTTTTTCATTGTAAATTTTGCTAACCCCGACATGGTGGCGCACACTGGCAATTTGGCTGCCACAATTGCCGCTTTGCAAGCCACAGATATGGCAGTTGGGGAGGTAGTTAAAGCAGTTTTGGGAGTTGGGGGAACACTGTTGATTACTGCAGACCATGGAAATGCAGAGGAACTATTAACATTTGAAAATACATCCTACTTTTTCACTTCTGCTAAGGGGACCATTAATACTGATCATTCAAACAATCCAGTTCCATTAATTATTGTTGCCAAAGACTTGCAAGGCAAGAATATTGGTTTACCCAAAGGGACACTTGCAGATATAGCCCCTACAATACTAAACTTAATGGGAATAGCTATTCCTGAAAAAATGACGGGAAGAGATTTATTGCAAGCTTTAAAAATATGACCAATCTGGCCTTTATCTATATTTTACTATTTTTAATTAGCTGCTTTGGGATATATAAATATTTTTGCCTTAGGTCGGTATACCTATCCCTCAAGGCAAAAGAAAACAAATTGAAAGATGCTGATTATGTCAGACGAAGGGCTGAAAAAATCCTCGAGAATGCCAAAAACAAATATGAACAAGTAATTGAAGAGTCCTACAAGAAAGCTCAAGTAATCATTAAAGACGCCAAGGTTTTTAATGATGACACCAAGCAACAGGTTTTGGCAGAACTTGGCAAGTCTATTCAAACAATAACTGCCGAAATCAAACAAGAAACGCTGGAGGAAGTGGAAGTACAAAAGCAAGCTACCCAAAGACTGGTTGAATCAGATTATGACCAAGTTAAAGTTGATGTAGAGCGATATAAAAAGGAACAGTTTGCAGCAATAGATAAGCAGGTTGCTGATAAAGTTGCAATGTTAGTTAACCAAATTACCAAAGAAGTATTGGGTCATGGCATTGCCATTAAGGATCAGGAAGAGTTAGTCATCAAATCACTAGAAAATGCAAGAAAACAATCCATTCTCTAATATTGTCTCGCAAATCCAATCCAGAGATGACCAAAATTTACTACTGGATGAATTGTCGGCTCTCAAAAACAGTCTTTTTCAGATTAAGCAAAATACTTTTGACCAAGTTTTAACAACCAAAGTCAGACAAAAAATATCGGCAGAGTTGGAAAAAATTCTAACTGCCAGCAGCGATAGGGCTGGCTTGCTTGACCAGCTGACAAAGCAAGTTCAAGACTTAAAAACACTTGATTTAACCCTCTCGTTTGAGCCAACTGTCGAAACACGGCAAAAAATATTCACTTGGGTAAAGACAAATATGGGTGAGGGTGTGGTAATTAACTTAAAATTTGACCCTACAATTATTGGTGGAGCCCAAATTGCCTTTAACGGCAAGTATGTTGATTTAAGTTTAAAAAAGATAATAGATACAATAAAAAGATGAAAGACTACAAAACTTATTTAGATACTATTGGTGAGATAGGGGTAGTGGAGGAGATTATCCACGCCATTATTCATGTAAAGGGCCTTCCAGGAACCCAGACACACGAAATAATTGTTTTTGAGGATGGCCAAGTTGGCTATGCCTTGAGCTTAGCCGAAAACTTTGTAGAAGTTTTGCTTTTGTCGCAAGATGGTATTAAGGTTGGCTCGGCGGCAACCAGAACAAATGAATTTTTGGAAGTTGAAGTGGGAGATTTTTTACTTGGTAAAAATATTGACCCCTTGGGTGCAAGCAATGATGGGCCAGTTAACCCCACTAATGCTGCCAGCGAGAAACGCAGAATTGATATTTCTCCCCCAGGAATACTGGAGCGCGAAGTAATCAATGAAGCACTGGAAACGGGAATTACTTTGGTTGATTTAACAATTCCTCTTGGAAAGGGTCAGCGGGAATTGGTCATTGGCGACCGCAAAACTGGTAAAACAGCCTTTTTGGAATCACTTGTTGTCCACCAGGCCAGACGGGGGACAGTGTGTATTTATGCAACCATGGGCAGGCGAGCTCAGGAAGTAAAACGCTTTGAGCAGTATTTAAGAAATAAAAAAGTTATTGATAATGTCGTAATTGTTTCCACCACTTCTCCCGAAGCTGCAGGCCTCATTTTTATTACGCCGTACACCGCCATGACTATTGCTGAGTACTTTAGAGATAAGGGAAAGGATGTGTTGGTTATTTTTGATGATCTAACCAGTCACGCCAAGTATTATCGGGAGATTTCTTTACTTGCCAGACGATTTCCTGGTAGAAGCTCATATCCAGGGGACATTTTCTACATTCATGCCAGACTGCTGGAGCGGGGAGGTAAATTTAAAAAAGGCTCAATCACTTGTCTGCCAATTGCCGAGTCAGTTTTAGGAGATTTGTCAGGCTATATTCAAACCAATCTTATGGCTATGACCGATGGCCACATCTTTTTTGATAGTGATTTCTACAACCAGGGTCGCCGGCCTGCCATCAACCCCTTTTTATCAGTAACCCGTGTGGGTAGACAAGCACAAACCGATTTGGTAAGAGACTTAAGCCGCGAGATAAGTTCATTCATGGTCTATTACCGAAAGATGCAGGAGTTTATCCATTTTGGAGCGGAATTAAATGAGCAAGTCCGCCAAACCTTGGCTATGGGGGATCGACTAGTTGCTTTCTTTGATCAGCCATCGGGTGGAGGCATGGGTATAAATATCAGTATCATTCTAACAGGTTTCCTGTGGGCAAATTTTTGGCGAGATGAAGAAATTCCAACTATGAAAGCCCAAGTTATCAAGTTTTATGATTACTACCACGCCAATGCTGATTATGCCAAAAAGACGGATCAAATAATTGCCCAGTCACCAGATTTTCAAACCTTGGTAAATACCGTTAAAACTCAAAAAGAATTCTTCATGGAATTTTTGTTTGCGAAAGGGGCAAAAGAAAATGGATAAGAAACAAATAGATAGTCAAATAAATTATTTGGAAACACTGCAAAAACTCACCCAAGCATATGCCGAGATTTCTTCGAGCCGCATGATGAAGGTGCGGGGAACGGTTCTTTCAACGCGTGATTTTTTGGAAAACCTGGATGAGATTTTTAAAGAAGTTAGGGATTCCTATCGATCTGAAGTTGAGAAATTGTCCAAAAAATCGGGCAAAAGTCAAAAGTTAACATTTTTAGCTCATAATGGAAAAACTGTCAGTGTATATCTTTCTGCCAACACCGGCCTGTATGGCGAGATCATGCAAAAAACATTTAACAAGTTTATGGAAGAAGTGGAAACTAAGGGCACAGAAGCGACAATTGTTGGCCGACTTGGGCTGTCGCTTTTTTTGTCCCGTCAGCCAAAGATGCCATACACTTACTTTGACTATCCCGATTATGGAGGAGACAAAGCAAAGTTGGCCGAGATTGTCAGACACCTGGTGCAGTATGAATCAATCCATGTATTTTTTGGCAAATTCCACAATGTTGTCATCCAAGAACCAGATAGTGTGGACATTAGCGCCCAGACACCAATTTCAACTCTGTCAGATAAAATTACTCCCAAAAAAGATGTTGTCAAATATATTTTTGAACCTACATTGGAAGAAATATTGATGTTTTTTGAATCAGAAATGTTTGGTTCTGTTTTTGAACAGGCAATGAATGAGTCCCAATTGGCCAAATTCTCCTCGAGAATGTTGGCAATGGACAGAGCCTCTCAAAACATTAAAGACAGTATTAGCGGCGTAAAATTTGACGGTTTAAAACTCTCCCATAGACTGTTGAACAGAAAGCAAATAAACTCAGTAAGTGGTCTTTTTGCTACTGAATATTCACAAGACATATGACTACAGATACAAACGAAGGTAAAATTATCAGCTTAAGAGGTCAGATTATTGAGGTTGAGTTTGGTGGTGCTAATAAGCCAATGATGCACGACTTATTGTTTGTGAAGGATCAGCCACAGATTAAAATGGAGGTTTATTCATCTTCCGGTCCAAATAGATTCTATTGTTTGGCCTTAACCTCAAAACACACCCTCTCAAAACTTAACGTTGTGGTTAATTCTGGCCAGCAAATTATGTTTCCTACGGGACTGAAAATGCTTGGTCGGGCAGTTAACCTTTTTGGCGAGCCTTTGGACACACTTGGAGAATTAAAAACAGATACCAGTTTGCCAATCCACAAAACCATTGATGCCCGAAGCAATATTGTTACCAAAAAGGAACTGCTGGAAACTGGCATCAAAGTAATTGATCTGTTTTCACCATTTGTTAAAGGTGGCAAAATGGGCTTGTTTGGTGGCGCAGGGGTGGGTAAAACCATGTTATTAACGGAAATCCTGCACAATGTCGTTAAACTCCATGAAGACAAAGCCGTCTCGGTTTTCTCAGGCGTTGGCGAGCGTTCTCGTGAGGGCCATGAATTGTATTTGGCTCTTCAACAAAGTGACACTTTGAAAAATTCAACCGTAGTTTTTGGATCAATGGGCGAAAATCCAGCCGTTAGATTTTTGTCTGCTTTTTCAGCTTTAACACTGTCAGAATATTACCGGGATGAACTCAACAAAGATGTTTTGTTTTTTATTGACAATGTTTTCAGATTTGCTCAGGCAGGCAATGAAATTTCAACGCTTACCCACACTCTGCCGTCGGAAGATGGCTATCAGGCAACACTTGAGAGTGAGATGTCAGTTTTCCACGAAAGATTATCATCAACCGACAAAGGGGTAGTCAGTTCGGTTGAAGCCGTGTATGTTCCGGCAGATGATTTATTAGACCACGCAGTTCAAACCATTTTTCCATATCTTGACTCGGTAATTGTTTTGTCGCGAGCCGTGTATCAGGAAGGCATCTTGCCGGCAATTGATGTTATTTCATCAGGCTCTTCAGCGCTTGACCCGGAAATTGTTGGGACAGAGCATCACCGAATTGCTTTGGAAGCCCGAGTACTTCTGAAAAAAGCTGAGAATGTTGAAAGAATAGTCTCGTTGGTGGGAGAAGGGGAATTGTCAGGAGAAGATCAAGCAATCTTCAGACGTGCCAGGAGACTTAAAAACTTTATGTCCCAGCCTTTCTTTGTAGCAGAATCGCAAAAAGGCCAGAAGGGAAAATTTGTCAGCATTAAAGATACCGTTACCGACGTTGGCGATATATTGGCTGGTAAGTATGATACAGTTGCTGAAGAACAATTTTTGTTTATAGGTACCGCCAAAGAAATTGGCACCAAATTAGCAGATGGAACCCAACCGGCCCAACCAGCAGTCAACCAATAATCAACTGCAATTAACAGTCAGAGATAGAACAACTACTCTTTTTAATGGAGAAATCAAAAATCTTTCTTCAGTTAACGAAAAAGGGAAATTTGATATTTTGGGAGAGCATGCCAATTTTATTTCAATAGTAAAAGAGAAACTAATTGTTCGCTTGTTGGACGGTAAACAACAAGAAATACCAATTGATCAAGGAGTATTGAAAGTTAGGGAAAACAAGATTGTAATTTTCTTGGGAATTAAAACTTAGACACAAATACAATTGTTTTAGCTTCAAAATATGGACATTTGAATAAGTGTCCAACTACCACTCTTGTCGGGATACTGGCCTTGACACGCCATTTTAGTTATGTTATCCTGTACATATATGACCAAGATAAGTAAACTAAATTTATTGTTAAAGTCCAATCAAAAGCTCTTTCATACACAGGATCTTGCACTTTTATGGGGAATAACAAATAGGGGAACACTATACACAAGTATTAAAAGATTAGTTAAAAACGGTGTACTAATCTCAATCATAAAAGGTTTGTATTCAACAGTACCAGTTAATGAAATCAATAAATTTCAATTAGGGACTGCACTAATCCATAAGTTTTGTTATGTAAGTTGTGAAACTGTATTGGCCATAGAAGGCGTAATTAATCAAACGGTATACCCGATAACTTTTGTTTCATCAATATCACTTAAAATTGAATACAATGGTACAGTATATCTATACAGAAAACTTAAACCTGAAATTTTACTTCGTCCTGATGGGGTAGAAAAACAAGATGGTTATTTTATAGCTACAAAGACAAGGGCAATTTCTGATATGCTTTATTTGAACCCTAAGTATTATTTTGATAATTTAAAAAAATGATATCACTAAGAGAAGAAGATATATTACATAAATTTCAGCTTTTAAGGCTTTTGACGGCAGTAGTAGATAATCCAATCCTTTCGCAAAATCTTTATTTCAAGGGTGGAACCTGTGCCACAATGGCTGGATTTCTGGATAGGTTTTCAGTTGATTTAGATTTTGATTTAAAAGAAGGTGGAGATAAAATCAGCCTAAGAAAGCAACTGGAAGAAGTTTTTAAAAATACTGACTTTATGATTGAAAACGATAATTCTAAAACATTATTTTTCGTTTTAAAGTACCAAACACCCAAGAAACAGAGAAACACACTCAAATTAAGTGTGTATGAAAATGTAATTAAATCAAATGAATATAAGGCTATTCATCTACTTGAAATTGATAGATTAGTAAACTGTCAAACAATTGAAACAATGTTTGCTAATAAGCTTGTTGCTCCAATTGATAGATATGAAAAGCACGAAAAAATTGCAGGACGTGATATTTATGATATTCATTTCTTTTTCAAGGCAGGGTATAAATTTAGAAACGAAGTTATAGAAGAGAGGACGGGATTAAAAATCAAGGAATATATCAAAAAATTAATTACATTTATTGATGAAGAAGTTACGCAAACTTTGTTAACTGAAGATCTAAACACACTACTTCCATATGATAAATTTATAAAAATTAGAAAAAGCTTAAAACCAGAGACATTAATCTTCCTTAGAAGCTCAATTTAACTTTGTCGGAGTGCTGGGAATTGAACCCAGTGTCTCTGTGTCCCGAACACAGCGTGATGCCGATTCACTACACTCCGGATATCATGATTATACCAATATTAGAGGAGATAAGTTGACAATAGTATATAGTGAAGTATATACTATGTACTATGATTACTGATACAAAATTGAGGCTACTGGAATATATTGAAACTCATGGACGGGCAAGACCCCATGAGCTGACCTCGTATCTAGGAATAGGCTCGGTGGCTGTACATAGACAGCTGAAGGCATTGATTGATGTTGGAAAAATATCCAAAACTGGTAAGCCTCCTACTGTTTTCTATGTTCTAACTGATAAAAAAGTAAATTCAGGCTTAATTTTTGAAGACGGTAAAACTCAACAGGAAATTGAAAAAACATATCTCTATATTTCTCCGGAAGGGGAGATGAAGTTTGGATTTAGTGGTTTCGCTGCTTGGGCAGTAAGGGTAGGTATGGAAAAAAATATTTCAGGTTTGGCTATGGAGTATATAAAAATACGACACGAAGCCGACAAATTCATCAACAAGGATGGGTTAATAGATGCAACTGAAAAGATGAAGAATACTTTTAACAATGTTTGGGTTGACAAAACATTCTATAAGGATTTTTATTCATTGCAAAAATTTGGCAAAACGAAATTGGGACAACTTGTCTTGTATTCTAAATTGGCACAAAGAACGGAATTGATTCAGCAAATTGCAAGAATGACTAAAAAAGAAATAGATAATTTAATTGCAAGATATGACATCGAAGCTGTAGGGTTCTTGCCACACAGCATACCTAGGAAGATTCAATTCTTGAAAGTGTTTTCTAAGGCACTAAATATAAGACTACCAGAAATAAAATTAGTTAAAGCCTATGCAGGTTCGATTCCAGTTGCCCAGAAATCTCTTTCCAAACTCGAAGAAAGAATTGAAAATGCAAGTAAAACAATCGAGATAAAAGAATTGCAAAATAGATACAACAATATCTTGATAATTGATGATGCTGTTGGGTCGGGTGCAACTTTGAATGAGACGGCTAAAAAACTTAAACAAGCAAATATAGCTAAAAATGTGTATGGATTTGCCATTGTGGGGAGTATGAAAGGTTTTGAAGTAATAAAAGAAGTATAAAAATGATTGGAGATTTGTACATTGTTGCCACGCCAATAGGGAATTTAGGAGATTTTACCATTAGAGCTGTTGAGACACTCAAGTTTGTTGATCTTATTTTATGTGAAGATACCAGAAAAACCAGTGTGCTTTTGAGGCATTACGAAATAGATCGACCTACTTTGAGCTATCATCAGCAAAGTACAGATGACAAAAAAGCTCACATACTGTCAAAGCTAATGGAAGGGAAAAATATTGCCTTAGTTACTGATGCTGGAACCCCAGGAGTAGCTGACCCAGGCAATGAACTCATTGCATATTTGCTTTACCACTTGCCAGACCTAAAAATAATTCCAATTCCTGGAGCATCAAGTCTAACTGCTGCCTTGTCAATTTCCGGCATGAATGTTAGTAAGTTTACATTTATTGGATTCTTGCCAAAGAAGGGCAAAGACAAAATGTTTTTGAAACTGCTGGAGCAGAAAATTCCAATAGTTTTTTATGAATCACCCAACAGGATAATTAAAACGCTTGATTGGTTAATAAAATTAGTAGGTCAAGACAAACAAATCTTCATTGGTCAGGAATTAACAAAGATGTATGAGCGAATACTGCGAGGAAATCTATTAGAAGTGAAAGAAAAATTAATGATAGAACAAAACTCCCAAGCCGGGAGAGTAAGAGGTGAGTTAGTTGTTATTATTTCTTAGTTTTTTTTGGTATAAACTTGCATGTGAGTACCTATATCTAAAAACCTCACAACATTTTTACTTTCTAATTCATAAACAACCCTAACATCATCTGTAATACTAAAAGCAAATTTTCCCACTAGTCTCCTTTTCAATTTATGATTTCTTAAACGAGTATCTTCTGGATTTTTCCTAAAAAGAGATATTTTTTCTTGTACAAGTATGCCCAAATCCCAGTCGGTTTCAAAAATATTCTCCAAGCGTCTCTCGAATAATCCTGTAGTTTTAACTTTTAGCACTGTTATTCTTTACTCTTTGACGTATTTTTTCAAAATATTTTTCTAGATCTTCTTCTGTCTCTATTAATATACCAGTATCAGGACCTTTTGCAGCCTTTAAAACTCCATCTTCAAATTCTTTTGTGAATCCATTTATAGTTAATTCAGGATAGACTGTTTTTCTCAGAGAGTGTCTGATTAATTCACTAATAGAGGAATAGCTGTGTTTTTGAACCGTTTTTTTAGCATCCTCATACAAGCTTCTGGGAAGGGATATATTTATAGTCATGTTCATACAATGATTGTATGTTATCAATACAAAAAAGTCAAGTGTATGTATAGTCTTAAGTTCGCGAGAGGATTAAATAATGTTTGACAGTGTTGACAAAATAATTTTATTCGTCTGAGCCTTCAGGTTTTAGGGAAGCAACTAGAGAAGCAACATAACCATAACCCAGACACTCTATGTACCCAGCTATTTTAGTTTGAGCCTCATGTGTGATTCTTGCTAGTTCAAGATCCTCCTGCTCCATCAATTTTGCCAATCGAGAATGATCACCATCTGAGTTGTATGTCCAATTTCCATCTTCTTGTGGTATTAATAGGCCACGATCAATAAATCCTTGAACTAACTCTTTACTTTCTTTTAAGCCCAAACCATACATTTCTTTTATTCCCTTAATAAGTAAAATCATCCCTGGACCTGGAAGCTCTGTGTCAGGAGTGGAAATGTGGTGATAAAAGTCAATCTCTGTATTCATGGTTGTATTAAAACATTGTCTTTTTTAAAAGTCAAACTTCTTTATCTAACTCTTAATTTCTCCATGAGAATAGAATAGAAACGCAGGTTGTGGATGGTTGCTAGTCTGGCTGCTGTATGGTCACCAATTCTAAACAGATGGGCTAAATAACTTGCCGTGTAGTTGGTACACAAATGACAGTCACAAGCGGTGGAAACAGCCTGTGGGCTGCTGTAGTGCTTTTGTTTGTCAGGGACAAAGTAAGAATAAAAATCAGGGGACTGAACATTAATTTCGTCCATTGATTTGGCGTTATAGACATATAATCTTTTGTGTCTGGCATCGCGAGTGGGGAGAACACAATCAAAAATGTGATACCCCATGTTCACCAGAGCTACTATTTCGTGCGGCTTACCAATACCCAAGCCATACAATAAATAATCTTTGGGAGAATTGTCTTTAATCGTTTGGGCAGATTCATAGTCAAAACTGCCAGAAGTATTTATTGGCCAACCACCAAAGCCTGCGCCATCAAAACCTATTTTTACTAATTCCTGAGCACAATATGCACGTAAATCCTGATATTTTCCTCCTTGAACAACACCTAAGATGTATGGTTTGTCTTCTTGTGCTATTTTTTTCTCTTTACAAATTCTCTCAAATTCATCTTTACTGCGCCTTGCCCACAGAAGTGTTCTTTCTACTGTTTCTTTGGCATATTCATATGAGGCATCTGGTGGGGTAAAGTCATCCAATACAACTACCATATCAGTATCAAGAAGCATTTGGAAAGCAATGGAATCTTCAGGAGTTAATTTTACTTTTGGCTGGCCAGGAACCTGAAAAGTAACTGCTTCGTCTGTGATTTTTCCTTTACTTCCAGGTTGCTTGGCAATGCTCATTACTTGAAAGCCTCCAGAATCAGAAATAGTACCACCCTGCCAGCTCATAAATTTGGCAACCCCAGCATGTTTTTTTAAGATTATCTTCCCCAGGTCTTTAATTAAGTGGTAGGTATTAACTAATACTCCAGGAGTTTTAGTGTTTTCAATATCTACTGAATCTAGAGTTTTTAAAACTGCTCGTGTTGCATCAGGAAAAAAGACTGGCAAGGGAAGGTTGCCAGCATGTTTGGTTTTGAACGTTTTTGGATTGGCCATAATTTTGTGTTCCCGTTCAGAATCGAACTGAAATTCATGGTTTAGGAAACCATAGTTCTATCCGTTGAACTACGGGAACAGATGGTGACATTTTATCACACGCCCTACTTAAGATTTAAGGTATACAGGTTGGAGAGGGAATCTGTGGAGCCAAGATTGGTTAGTATTAGTAGTTTTGCTGAATTGGTATATGGATAAGCATGGGGATAGATATAGGAACCCGAATAAACTATTTGTTTATTGGTGCCATCATATTCTTCAATTATTAGTTTGTCTTTTTGGGGTAAAATTAAGTGTTTGGAAGTAGGCAGCCAGTAAGTAATTTCATCTTTGGTGGCTACTTCAAAGTTGCGGTCTTCCTTGGTGTCGTAGACATATTTTTTGCCTTTGCCTATATCTCTGGCCTGTTTTTGTGATGAAGCACCAGGCAATTCTTTGACAATGCCTTCAGGAATTGAAGCACTGTCTGTGGCTGTATAGAGAATTTTATTCTCATCTGGCGAAAAAACAATGTCAGTGGCTTTGGTGGTTAAGATATCACCAAGTTCGTTAGGTAAATTAGATAGTTGGGCATCAAGCTGTTTTTGTTCCAGTTCTGCCCATCTTTTTTCAATTTGAGCCAGTTCCAAAACAGTTTGAGCTTTTAATTCACTTTTTGATTTAAACTCAGAAACATCCAGTAAAAACTTGTCAGTTGGTGAATCAAGCTTTTTTAAAGTTGCTTGTGTCAATAGTATCTCTTTGGCATCGGGGGACCATTTCCAGGTTGCTGCTGACAAATCTCCATCAGTAATTCTCTTTGGTTCTCGGCTGAAGCCAATTGGCAGAGTAACAATTTCGCTTACCCACAAACCTTCTTTGTCGATATCTTTTTCGGTTGAGGCAACCGCGTAGGCCACTCTAGTTGAATCTGCTGCTGAAACAGGATTAAGCACGCCCGAGAAAGTAACTGCAGAAAGCGAAGGGGCAGCAGGGAAAAGGGAAGCGTCAATTTCGGTGACGACCTCCTTTTTAATGACCATGGTTTTACTCCAGGTCAAAAAGCCATTTTTCTTGATTTCTATATTGTAGGTTCCAGGAGCTAGTGAAATAGTGGCGCTAGTAGCAGTTTTTAGTACTCCATCAATATAAATTTGGGATCCATTAGGTTCAGAATTGACCACCAAAATACCATTTGGGGTAAATTTGAAGGTTTTGGTATCAAATTTGTAGCCCCTAGCATAGAAAGAAGCCACCAGCCCTAAAAGGGCAACAACTAGGATAGTAGACAAAAAAACCAATATTCTGACTTTAGGCATTGCTTTGTCTGTATTGTACCACCAACGAAAATCCTCATCTATTTGACAACTTGACAACTCCACATATTAGGCGTATTATATGGAGTATAGTCCTTAAAGTAGGCTTAAAATATGGATAAAACTATTCACAGAGAAATTGCTGATTCATTAAAATCTGATATGTTCAAAGGTAAGGTGCTTATCTTGACTGGTGCCAGACAGGTTGGTAAAACAACTTTGATGAAATCAATATTGTCAAACTTTGATAATGTCTTGAATTTAAACGCAGATAATCCTACTGATAGGTCAAAATTGGAAAACCAAGATTTTGAAAAGTTAAATGGATTAGTTGGCAGCAATAAAATTGTCTTTATAGACGAAGCGCAAAAAGTTCCCAATATTGGAGATACTTTAAAATTACTTGTCGATAATTACAAAGACACAAAACAAATTATTGCAACTGGCTCCTCAAGTCTTAATCTGCTTTCAAATACTCAAGAACCTCTTACAGGTAGAAAATACGTCCATGAATTATTCAGTCTTTCAATGCGAGAAATTTTTCCAGGTTTAAACCCTATTGATTTAGAAAAGGAATTGCCAAGTGTGTTAGTGTATGGAACTTATCCTGAAATATATACAAGCAATGAAAATGACAAGCAACGCCTATTAACAGAAATTGTTGGCAGTTATTTATACCAAGATATTTTGGAACTTGAACAAGTAAGAAATCCTGCCACTTTGCAAAAGCTATTGTCGGCAATAGCACTTCAATTGGGATCGGAGGTTTCCTTAAATGAATTAAGCAACTTGGTAGGTTTAGATTTAAAAACGGTTGAACGATATATTGATTTACTTGAAAAAAATTTCGTTTTGTTTAGGCTTTCCCCTTATTATACAAATCAGCGTAAAACACTATCAAAACTAAACAAAATATACTTTTATGATTTAGGTATTAGAAATGCCTTAATCAATAATTTTAATCCTTTGGATCTTAGAAATGATGTTGGTGCATTATGGGAGAATTTTCTCATTGTTGAAAGAATGAAATTGCGCCAATTCAAGAATATCTACTCTTCTCAGTATTTTTGGCGTACATATGATGGAGCAGAAATTGATTTAGTCGAAGAGCGAGAAGGTAAGCTCTTTGGGTATGAAATTAAATGGAAGAAAAACCGCACACAGCCAAAAAGTTGGTTGGACTATCCAAATTCGGAATACAAATTAGTTAACCAGGAAAATTTCATTGAGTTTCTCCAAATCACACCGCTGAGTTTTGGAAAAACTGGAGTCAATCAGTAAATCTATCAGCAGATGATCTTTCAGAGAAGGAAATGTTAGAAATAATTTCTGAATACATTAACTAGAAGGACGGGTACCACCAATAAAAATACCCATCTATTTCCTGCTTATTTGTGAGATAATATGTCTATGATCTTAAAAGATCCAAACGAAATTAATTTTCTAGAGACTTTACAAGCAGAGTTTCTAAAACTTTTTGGAAACCTTGGCTACAGAAAAAAGGTGTGTGCAGTCATTGTGGATGACAAAAGGAATTTCCTAATAGATCAATTAACTAGTTATGGAGATAATCAATGGAATTTTTCGGGAGGAGGAATTGAAGAGGATGAAACTCCTAAGAAAGCATTACTCAGAGAATTAAAAGAAGAACTAGGATCTACTAATTTCAAGATAATTAAAGAGAGTAATATTGTCAGTAAATATAACTGGCCTAATTCAGTCATTATAAAAAGATTAAAAAAGGATAGAAAGACATGGAGAGGCCAGGAAGCAATATATTTCCTGGTTGAGTATTTAGGCAAAAAAGAGGATCTAAAACCAGATCCCGAGGAAATAAGAAAGATTAAATGGATTAAAAAGAATGAATTTTCTAAATATTTTATATTTACAAATCAAACTGAAGAAACAGAGTTGGTTTTGAAAGACTTACAAATTTAACATAGCCATAAATTTCATATGAACAACCTAACAAGTTTTTATTTTTATCATAATTCAAAATCAAATACTTTAGATGTAATTTTATGTGGAGGATCATATGGCATTGACACTGATTTTATGCAAAAGGTATTTACCCACTCAAAAGAAAAAGGAAATGGTGTAATTTTATTCAATTTTCCATATTTTGAAAGGGGTGAAGAACATTCTTCTGGAGAGGAATTACTTGAAGAATTAGAAACACTTCAAAAGATGCTTGATGTTGCAGGATATAAGAATTACAAAAAAATAAGACTTATTGCAAAATCACTTGGAGGAATAGTTGCAAGTTTTTGTCTTGATAAACTTCCAAAAAGTGAGCATGATAAATTTGAAATTATAATTTTGGGATTTGTTGTAGGAAGCCCAAAGCTTAATAATTTTACTGGGAAAATCACTATTATCCAAGGACAGAAAGATAAATTTGGAGGTATAGAAGCAGTAAAGAAGGAATTGATAAATGCAAAATCAAAAAATATAAGATTTATTGAAATTCCAAATGCCAATCATAGTTTTAAAGACGCAAAAACTGACAAGCCAGCTTATGAAGATATTGCCATTAACAGTATAGATTAATTGGTAAGCCAAAATTATGAAAACAAAAGCAAAGCAATTTTTAGGAAAAGAGGTTGAAGTTATAATTGATAGGCCTTTGGGAAGCAAACATCCAAAACATGGATTTATTTATGAAGTGAATTATGGATATGTTCCAAACACAAAATCTCCTGACGGAGAAGAGCTCGACGCATATTATTTGGGAGTAGATATATCTCTAAAAAAGGCAATTGGAATTTGTGTTGCTATAATTCATAGAATCAATGATGACGATGACAAATTAATTGTTGTTTCTAATGATAACAGGGACATAAGTAATGAAGAAATAGATAAATTAACAAATTTTCAAGAACAATGGTTTGAACATCAGATAGTTAGATAGAGCTAGAAATAGATTATTTAAAATTTTGAGTTACCTGATAATAAATCTCAGAACCATTAATGTCTTTATCTAATAATTCTTTGTTTATTTTACTTTCAAAGATTATGTTTTTGGCTTCGTTTTTTGTCATTTTTTTGTTGTCAATCAACTTGGCATATTTAATTAACCCTTCTCTTAAAGAGTTTTTAGCCAGTTGATCTTCATGTTGATAGATATATTGCCTTAAAAATAGCGCTAGATTTTTATTTTCGATTGGATCTGGAAGCTTAATAAGCTCGATTACCATTGAATTAGTTCTGGGAACTGGAATAAACTTTTCTTTATGTACCTCCAGCAATGTTTTTACTTTAAAAAAAGACCCAAAGACTGGGTTAATCTCTATTTTATTTACAAACTTAATCGGAACAAGAAGAATAACCTTGTCATATTCTAGAAATGTTAAGTTGTGTAAGAATTTTTCAACAAAGGAGTATGGCAAGTTGGAGACTACTTTATTATATTCTTTCCTTTTCTTCCATTTCCCGTGAAGTTGAATATATTCCCAAGCATCTTCAATTCTGACATCAACATTGTGTGGCAATTTGTTTAAAAATGGCTTAAACTTCTTATCTACTTCAAAGGCAATGACACGCCCAGCATTTTTTGCAATTACTTCTGTTAAATTTCCAAGACCCGCTCCAACTTCCAAAACTACATCATTCTTGTTTAAGTTTGCAAATCCAACAATCTTTTTAATGATTTGATCGTCATTCAAAAAGAACTGGTCTTTTAAAGGATCTGGAATAATTTTATATTTTTGGAGTATTTGTTTAATTTCCATTTAATGATTCCTTGAGTCTTTCAACGTCTTTTGTTTTTAACATTTCAATAATCTGAGACTTGTAAACCGTTAGATATTTTGCCAAAGCTGGGGTAAGATCTAAACTTAAAGATTCCTCAACTGTAAAAAAGCCAATCTCCTGACCTTCATCTTGTCCAAGTTTAAATTTACTTGTCTCATTATCATCTATGAAGCAGATGTAAACAGAAACTTGAGCACTATCTGCATTCTTAGCCTTACCTAAAAACTGAATATTTTTTGGAATATATGAAACTTCTTCCTGTAGCTCTCTTTTTACTGCTTCTAAATGTGTTTCATCATCCTCCACACCACCACCAGGTAATTGCCAAAGGTTTGGATGGGGAATAGTTGGAATATCATCTCTGTGAAACAAAAGTATTTTCTCGTTCCAACAGATTAGAGCAGTTGCAGAATCTTTTGCTAAGATTCTGTTGTAAAACTCATATTTTTTTCTTTGATAATCTCTAAATGATTTTCCATCCATACTTTCTTTTAAAATTTTGTATTCTTCAAGTAAATTTTTGTTTGACTTTAAAATTTCAAAAACTTTAATTTGTCTTTGAAGCGATTCTGAAGCTGGATCTGTTAAATATAGTTCTACATCAAACCCTTCCCTTTCAAACTTCCAAGCAATTGAAGGAGGTCTTTTTGTTTTTGGTTTACCAAATATCTCAATTAATTTTGATAAATAAAGATTGAAATTCGAAGTTGGACTTAAAACATAGATATCAATGTCATTTTGGCCAGAGATTTCCAAAGCTGCCGCACCGAGGTGAAGTATTTCTACATTTGGAAGGGCGTCTTTAATCCTTAGAATAATAGAACCAGCAACCTCATTTATTCTGGGATCATACGGTTTAACAAATACTCGCTTCTTCCCAGGAATTGTTTTTAAATAATTTTCTTCTACTTGAGTAATCATCGTGACTATTATACGCTTTAATTGGCCTTAGAGATGAAAGACAATAACTATCCAACTAGTACCTTTGAATGGGAAGGGAAACAAATAAATGTGATTTGGATTAGGACAGATTCATTGGAAGAGTTCTCACCAATAACTCAGGTATATGGAATTTGCTTTAATGATAAAGATGAAATTTTAATTTGCAGAAGAAATAAAGAAGATGGATGGCAAATTCCAGGAGGCCATCCAGAAAAGGGAGAGACAATTGAAGAAACTTTAAAAAGAGAATTATTGGAAGAAGTTGATGTTAAATCAAAAAAAATAAAAATCCTTGGAGTGCAAAAGGTATACCCTAAAGATGAACTAGAAAAATTTAGTTACCAATTAAGATGTGTTTGTGAAGTTGATAAACTACTCCCTCAGACTCCAGATCCAGACAATGGAGATACTTGGGAGAGGAAATTTATTCCTGCACAAGAAGCAGTTAATTACATTAAATGGGGATTAACAGGAGATATTATGTTTAAAGATGCAATTAGTTTATGGAAATCTATTTAAAAGAAAATTATTAAAGGACAAACAATTTTTGGTTGATAATATATTCTTGCCTCATTTTTATTGATATAATCACTTATGTCGGATGAAAAGGAAATATTGTCGATTTTGTCTTTTGATGAATTTAAAAATTTATCAGTTTCTCTTAATAAATCACTCAAAGGTTCAAAATCAATAAAAAGATTATCTATTCAATGCACCAATTATGATTATCAGAATCTAGATACTAGAATAAGGATAACTAACGGCAAGTCTGAAATTATGCAAAAGATTGGTGATTGGAAGTCAGACGTACGACAAGAAATAAGCATACCGCTTAAAAGTGATTCCGATTTAATACTGAAAACCTTAAAAATACTTCGCAATATTACAAAGGGAGAAAATATTCAAACTTCCATAATTCAATTAGAAAATACAGTTTATAAACAGAAAGACTTTGAAATAAAGCTAACACACCAATTTGGTAAAAAAGATGTTTATAATTGTGAAATCGAAGTATTTGATTCAAAACTTGATCCAAAAGACATAGCAAGTAATTTTAATATACCGTTACACTTACCAGATCATACTGCTGAGTTTTGGAAAAATTGGAGTGAATCTGTAAATCTCTCAGCAGACGGCCTTTCAGACAAAGAAATGTTAGAAATAATTTCTGAATACATTAAAATCTAGCTTTTTTACCAAAGGGGGTTGCGATTCGATTTAGAACTTACGAAGTCTTAAAGTACAGATTACGTACTCCCTGGTAAACGAAGCTTATGAAAAGCATGGCGGAAATGATACAATGCGACATATTTGTAAGAAATATTCATGAGAGAAGAAGCTGAAGCAAAAATTGGAATAGTTGGAACAGGGTTTATTGCCAGAGGTCTAAGTTATTCGCTGCGAAATGATGAGTCGCTTGAGATCTCGAGAGTGTTAACTCGAAGAAAACCAGAGCAGGTGTGTGACTTAGCTGTAAATAATTGTCAGATAACCAATTCTATCCAAGAACTTGTTGATACCTCGGACATTGTAGTTGAGTGCAGTGGTGACCCAATATACGCAACGAAAGTTTTATTAGCTGTGATGGATGCAGGCATTCCTGTTGTTACAATGGATTCGGAACTTCAAGTTACAACAGGTAGCTGGTTGGCAAGAAAAGGATTAATCACTGAAGCTGAAGGTGACCAGCCAGGAAGTATCGCTGCGCTCCATCATGAGGTGTTGGCAATGGGGTTTGAACCTATTGTTTTGGGGAACATTAAGGGTTTTTTGAACCACACACCTACTGAGGATGAAATGAAATATTGGGCGGGCAGGAGTGGTATTAGTTTGGAACAAGTAACTTCTTTCACAGATGGTACAAAAATCCAAATTGAGCAGACATTGGTTGCAAATGGATTAGGGGCAGAGATAGCACAAAGGGGATTAATTGGAGTTGAGTGTGTAGATTATCAAGACGGAGCCAAAAAATTAGCTGAAAATGCCGATAGCCTTGGGTTAAAAATTAGCGATTATGTTTTGTCTCCAAAGTCTCCTGCTGGTGTTTTATTAAACAATGGTGAAAATCCTCATGCAAGTGTTGCTACGGTAGCCAAAAGACGGCTCTTTCCAGGAGAAGTGTTAAAGCGAGGAATTGGAAGTTTCACCGTTCGAGGAGAAGCTGTTAAGATTGCTGACTATCCTGAGCATCTACCAATAGGTCTTGTATTTGATGTTGTGCTTAAGAGATATGTTGAGCCAGGGCAAATTATTACCTTTGACGATATTGAAATTCCAGAAAGTCAAGCACTTGTTGCATGGCAAGAAACAATCAAACAAAAATGAGTAGAACCGAGCAGCACCCTAATTTTGACAGATTTTTATGCGACACATGGTGGTATGGACTTACTCAAAGAGTTGACGACAAGAAGTTTGAAGAATTAGCAAGACTTCGTGCACAGCAAGGTTTTACCACAGTGCAAATGGTCGTCGGTATTCCTCCAGAAGTTGGCCCAGAAAATCCAAATGCTTCAAGTGCAGTTGGCCCAGCCTGGCAACTTAACGGCGAGTTTAACCAAGATTATTTGAAACACGCAAGAGATAGAGTTGAATACCTTAATTCACTTGGTCTATCAGCTATTTTATATGGAGCTTGGGGTCAACAAATTGAGTGGTTAGGGGAAAAGAAAATGAAAGCCTGGTGGAGCGAGATTGTTAAAAACTTTGATGATCTGGATATTATGTATTGCCTTACTGGGGAGAGTGATATTTGGGTTGGTGAAGAAAAAAAGTTATTACCAGATAAGTCAACTGGAGAGCTAAACACAGTTCGTTTAATGCCTTTTTTACATCCTAGAATCGTTTATATGGGAAAGAGATTAATAAATATGGTTAATCAGCCCTTAAATGAAGGTAGAAAGACCGAGAGGCGAAGTAAGTGGAGTCGAGTACTTACCCATGTTTCATCTTTGACCGACAAACCAATTTTTATTCATGTATTGCCAAACATGACAAGTGAGGAGGCAGTCAATAACCCCAATCTTTTAGATGCAATAACAGTCCAGACTGGCCATTCTGAAACAGCTCGCAGACTCCTTTGGGAATTGCCACTTGAGAGTGTAAAGGAAAATCCAAGTAAACCTTTTATCAATTTGGAACCTTGGTATGAGGGAATAACTGGGCGTTTTAAGACTGATGATCAGTTATATGCTTATTGGGTAAGTATGATGGCTGGTGCTTATGCCTATTGTTATGGTGCTCATGGAGTCTGGAATGCAGGCGATGGTAAATTTCTTGGACATTGGGGTAAACAAACAATGGGTGAGGCGATGAAGTTAAAAACACCACACCTGCTTGGTGCAAGTCATAAGTTTTTCCTTGACTCTAATTTCGCAAATTATTCCACAGTTGAGGTTGAAGAAGAAAATGATGAATTAATTAAAATTACGAGAGCAAACGCAGATGGAAACACAGTACATTACATCCCAGATATGAGTAAGGTTGAGCAATTGCCAGGAGGGGACATTTTTTCACCAACAAAAGGTAAATTAATTAAAAATCCACCTAAATCTGGGCAAGTTGTAATTATTTCCTCTTACCAAAAATAGGCTTGTTTACCTAACTCTTACATAATTCAGACAAATGTATAGGGGTTCTGGAGTTGAATCCTTACACTGAAAATGATACTCTATACTTAGATTGTATCTAAATAA
>ERZ1292625.510-Hain-H41-01um-R1-510-length-58507-cov-185_pt4 | contig 49655 bp, 51 predicted proteins | sample MGYA00564400_ERZ1292625 | MGnify/ENA primary metagenome ERZ1292625 (study PRJEB36523, sample SAMEA6512639) | groundwater metagenome | collected 2019-01-08 | study: AquaDiva: Metagenomics assemblies of 32 groundwater samples
TGGCAAACAATTTAATCAAATATATTTATCAAAAAACCAAAGGAGAATTCGTAATCATCGGTTGCGGCGGCATATTCTCGGCTAAAGACGCTTATAAAAAAATCCGCCTCGGCGCTTCGTTGGTTCAGCTTATCACGGGAATGATTTTTGAGGGCCCGCAATTAATCAGCCAAATCAACCGCGGTCTTGTAAAACTTCTCAAAAAAGACGGATTTAAAAATATTTCTGAAGCCGTTGGAATTGACGTAAAATAAAAAATCCCGACTTAATGTCGGACTTTTTTAGAGCCCCGGTGTGGGATTATCCCGGCTGTTTACCAGGTGGGTGGACTCAAATCTAATCCGAAGATTAAACTGCTGTTGTCCTCCCAAATAATCCAACTTGATCCGAGAATCACTACCAGAGCTCAATACTATTATACACCTAAAAACAAAAAGTCAACCCCGTTAGAGTTGTCGCAGAAATAGCGTTATCGTATTAATAGAGCCGTAGGGCGACTTACGCCTTTAATTTATACATTTGCAAAAACTATGCCGCAACTCTAACGGGGTCAATATCCTTAACTGTTTTATTCTAAAATTCCGTCTAAATTGACGTCATACAAAATCGCATCTCTGGCGGTTTTATATTTCACAAGTTCTTTTTCGTTAAACCAAACCTTTATTTCATAATTGGAATCAAACTCATTGGCCGAAGCGTGAACGAGATTTCTAACAGCCCTGTCGCCGGTATCCGCAATAGTATAAGAATCCAAAGTATAATCCCCGCGAATCGTGCCCATATCCGACATCAACGGCTCTGTCAAACCGATAATCTTTCTGGTGATTTTAATCGCCTGATTGCCTTCCAAAACCAAAGCCACAACAGGTCCGGAAGTTAAAAATTTCACTAGCCGATCAATGATTTTTTGTCCAAGTTCTTTCGGGTCATCATTGACTATAACGCCGGATTTTTTCTTTCCCTCTATTGAACGGTTGCCCAATGCTGTAATTTCTTCTTCGTTTTTAACATAATGTTTGTGCGCCTGTTCTTTTGTCGGCACTAAAAATTTAAGCCCGACGATTTTAAGACCCACACGCTCAAAACGCGCCAAAATTTCACCGATTAAATTCCTTTGAACCGAATCAGGTTTTAACAAAACCAATGTTTTTTCGTTTTTCATGGTTAAATTAATTTTATTATCTTTGTGAAAAAATTTTAATCTGTCCATTATCAAAAGTCAATTTTACGATTCCGTCTTTATCGGTTCTGAAAATTTTTGAGCCGATATCCGCCAATCTTGCCAAAACTTCTTTTGTCGGGTGTCCGTATGAATTCTTCCCCACCTCAATAATAGAAATTTTTGGTGAAACCTCGGCTAAAAATTCCTTCGCGGAAGAATATTTGGAACCATGGTGACCGACTTTCAAAACATCGGATTTCAAATCATAGCGTTTAACAAGATAATCCTCAATTTTTTTCCCGATGTCGGCCGTAAATAAAGCCGTGGCACTTTTACTTGTGAATTTTAACACCAAGGCGGCGTCATTTAAATTTTTTACTCCGGAAAGATTTTTAGGCGGATAAATTATTTCTAAATAGTCGCCCTGATATTTTATCTTGTCGCCTTCTCTCAAGACAATCTGCGAAATTTTGTTTTCCTTGATTGTTTTTTCAAGCTCGGCAAAACTCGCGGTGTTATTTTCTATACCGCTCCAAATAAAAACGCCAACGCTGTATCTTTTTAAGACATCTATCAATCCGCCGAAATGATCTAATTGCGGATGAGACATCACAATTAAATCAATACGCCGGTCAAAATGCGAAAAAACATCGGAAATATTTTCAAGAATTTTATTGTTAGCCGGCCCGCCGTCAATCAAAACCTTGACGTTATTCGGCAAAACAATCAATTCGCTGTCTCCCTGACCCACATTTAAAAAATAAATTTCCGGATTTTTATTTTTTCCGTTAAAAACTATCTCACTCCAGACAAAACAGTCCAAAACAAACAGAAATACAAAAATCAGAATAATCCAGTTTTTAGTGTCTGCTAATCTGACGCTTTCCACCTCAATTTCCATAAATCTTTATTATTTTAAAAATATTTTTTGCTATCTTTAAAGATAGCAAAATTCAGACTGCAAAAATCACCTCCTCCAACGCCCTTTTCCGACATATGTCGGCATTATTGAATTTTTCTTGTGAAGAAAACTTTCTTCAGCGGATTTATGAACGGTTTTGTTCTTTGCCTTTTTTAACTTCACTGATTTTTTAAATCCGCATTTAGTAAATGAGATTGTCTTTGGCATAACATCCAAAATTTCGCCTATTTCCCTGTATTTATACCCTAATTCCAGCAAATGCATTATACCGATTCTTTTTTCCAGCATAACAATCTCGCTTGGAGTAAAAAATTTATTCAATAATTCCACCAGATCGTTTTCAGACTTTGTTTTATTCATTTCTTTAAAAAACTTGCCCCAAATTTTGGATTTTAAATCTTTTTCCAAATATTTTTTGCTGATGTTAACCATATTTATTTTATATCACATTTTCTTTTTTATTGCTATCTTTAAAGATAGCAATATTTTACCCAGTTTATTTTTAAAAAACTCCATGCCCCTCCCGCTATCTTTAAAGATAGCGGGATAATAATCAACATAAATTATAAATCCGGCCAACAGAATGTAATAAGTAATTACCAGCCAGACACTCAAACTGCTTATCCGCAAGAAATCAAATTTACCAAAAATTTCAATGATTGAAATTTCGTAAGACAACAAGATATTTACCAGCCACCCGAATATAATTGCCAAATTTAACGACAACAACCCGATGCCCGCCGTAATAAAACCCAATGCCATTGTCAGGGGAACGGCGCAAAGAATCAAAACGTTTGCCACAAGAGAAAAAAAAGAAAAATTTCCAAAATAGGAAATCAAAAAAGGCGCGACAAAAACCTGGGCTGAAACAGTCGCTAACAGATTTTCTTTCCACGAAAAAATTCCCGGGTCATCAGTTAATTTTAAAACTTTTTTAACTGACGGAGAAAAATAAACAATGCCGAGTAAAGCCAAAAAAGAAAGTTGAAATCCGACGTCAAAAACCAAAACCTTGGGGTTTGTCAAAACCATCAGAAATGCCGCGACCGCAATAATATTTCTGAAACTATAAGCTCTGTTCACTTGACTTGCCAATAATACAATACTTCCCATTATCGCGGCGCGGACAACAGACGCCTCGGCGCCGGTCATCAAAACAAACCCGATAATAACCGTTAAAGTCAGCCAAAAACAAATTCTCCTTGAAAATAAATAACTTAACGCGCCGGCGACAACTAAAACTAAAACACTGATGTTGTATCCGGAAAGGGCCACTAAATGAGTGGTTCCACTTTGGGACATTTGTTGCTTAAATTCCTTTGAAAATTCCGCGCGCTCGCCCAAAGTGATTCCTGATAAAAAAGCCGCCTGCTCGCCGGGCAAAACTTTTTGAAAAACTTTTATAATATTTCCTTTAAAAGAAAGTAATGACGCTTTTATAAAATTTCCTTGATTTACCGCAATTAATTTTGTTTGCGGGAATTCCGAAACAGCCAAAATTCCGTCTTTTGACAAAGACGCCGCAGAAGCTGAGGGCGGCGTTTTGACGATTCCTTTAAATTCAACCAAATCGCCGTAATTAAATTTCGGGAATGGCCTTATTTGAACCGATATTTTCCCCGCCAAAGGGTTTGCCAATTCAACGGCCAGTTTTTGCGAGTTGCTTTGCGGCGCAGTTTTCACCACAACTCCTTTAAAAACAATTTCCTTGTTAAAAATAATTTTGGCGCTTTCAATTTGATATGCCTGATAAAAAAAATAATAAAAAGAGCCAACAATTATAAATAATGATAATCCTGAAAACCAAAATAATTTTTTACCGAAATATTTCCCAAAATATGCGCCGCATAGGAATAAAACCGCTGTTAACGAAGCAATTAAAATAATCGTTAAAAAATTCAATCCGAAGCTGGAAAGTAAAACGCCGGCAAGAAAAAATATTATCGCATAAAACGCGGAATCATAAATGCGCATCGGTTCAATATTCTATTCCTTTTTTCATTGAGCGTTTATTTTTTTGGAAAATATGCTTTATTTCTTTCATCTCCGTGGTAATATCCGCGATTTTTATAAAACTTTTCGGCGCGTCGCGGCCGGTCAGAATCAAATCGGTTTTTTCCGAAAGTTTTTTGATGATTTTTAAAACATCAACGGCTTTTATAAGTTTCAAATGAACCGCGTTATTGATTTCGTCCAAAATTATCAAATCCCATTTTTTTGATTGAATCGCTTTTTTTGCCAATTCCAATCCTTTTGCGGCTGCTTTTTTATGAACGCTAAATGGTAATTTATCGCCAAGTATTCCCACAAAACCTTTTCCTGTTTTTACAATTTTACCTTTTTTAAAAAATTTATCTTCGCCGGAAATCCACGGCCCTTTTATGAACTGAATCATCAAAACTTTTTTGCCATTGCCAATAGCGCGAACCGCCTGGCCGATAGCGGCTGTTGTTTTGCCCTTGCCGTTGCCAGTAAAGATTAGAATCATAAATCTATTTTATCCCATTTTAACTATGGTTAAAAGATTGCTTTCTAATAGATTTTATAGTAAAAATAAGTTAGTAAATTTATTACAGAATACGGAGGCAATGAAATGAAAAAATTTTATGCGGCAATAATAATATTGTTTTTAGCAGCTCTTGTATTAGGATGGCATCAGAGCAAGTGGTTTGGTGTTTCTATGGTACTTTCAATTGGTGTTATCGCAATCACTTATAAACACTTCATGACAAAAACAATAGGAACCCTCAATATACGCATGGAATTTCTTTTCCCATTAGAATTGCTCCATTCAGCCGCTTTTAACAGAGACATAAAATTATTCAAAAAAATTGTAAAGGAGCACAGAGAAAAGATATTGACGATTGACCCGGAAATAAATGATTTAAAACGCTTTAAAACACTAATTACCACTTTGAAAGAAATTAATGAAAAAATCACTTTTAAAGCGTTGGTTGTTGCTGAAAATTATGTGTATGACACTTACGAAATATTAAAGGACGCCAACGCAAACACCTGGGGGAAAAATGAAGCAGAACTTCAAAAATATTTGGCCTCTATCCAATAAAAAAAGCGCAACATTTCAAAACCGAGACAATATGTCTCGGTTTTTTATTTAATTACCTGTGTGCGCGGGAGAGGACTCGAACCTCCAAGGCCTTTCGGCCAGCAGCACCTCAAGCTGCAACGTTTACCATTTCGCCACCCGCGCAAATTACTTTCAAATTATGCCGAATAAATATTGTTTTTTCAAGAATATATAAATATGGATCACCGCATGCGCGAGAATGACAGAAAAAAAATAATCCAAAATCAGATTCTTCACTGCGTTCAGAATGACACATTAAAAACTATCTTACTAAAAAACGGGCGAAAGCCCGCATTTTTAAATTTCTACGTAAGTCCGCGATTCAGTCCGCGTAGTTCCGCGTCCTAGGCCGCAACGCCGATTTTTTCGCGGGATTTTTTCTTGGAAAGTTTTCTCAAGAAATAAAGTTTGGCTCTCCTGACTTTTTTAGGAGCGGTCAAAATTTCAACTTTACTGATAATCGGGGAATAAAAAGGATAAACCTTTTCCATGCCTACTCCGGCGACAGTGGAGCGCACCGTAAAAGTGGCGCCTGTTTCTTTGCCGTGTTTTACGGCAAGAACTACGCCTTGAAATTTACTGGTTCTTTCCTTGTCGCCTTCTTTTATTCTTTCCCAAACCCTGACGGTCGCGCCTGGTTTGATTTTTTCAATAATTTCTTTTTTCATAACAGCTTCAATACTATTAAATATTCACTTTTCTGTCAATAATTCAGGGCTCTAAATTTTTTAGTACGCTTTTTAAATCTTTCGGCTGTTCAGCTTCAATTCTCATCCGCTTGCCTTCTTCAGTTGCGAATTCCAATGACTCGGCGTGAAGAAACTGGCGTTTCAAACCGAGCGGGTTTTCTTTTGCTCCATAAAGAGAGTCGCCGACGATTGAATGTCCGATTGAAGCCAGATGAATCCTGATTTGATGAGTTCTTCCTGTTTTAGGACTCACTTTGACTAAAGAAAAATACTTTACGTTTCCTTTTTCATTCTCGCCTGCGCCGAGGCTTCGACGGGCAGGTATAAATTCAAATGTCTTTAAGACCTCGTATTCCGTGAGCGCTTCTTTTTCCATTTTCCCGCCGTGAACCGTTCTTTTTGTCGTGCCGGCTTTCAAACTGATAGGTTTTTCAATTATTCCTTTTTCATTTTTTAATTTTCCAAAAACCAGCGCTAAATAATTTTTTTGAACCAGATGATTTTGGAAAAGTTTTTTCAAGTATTCAAAATATTTTTGATTTCTGGCGATTAAAATAACGCCTGAAGTGTCTCTATCCAAGCGATGGACAATGCCCGGCCGCAAATTAATTTGTCCTGAGCCTGCCGAAGGATCACCGACATTTTTTATTTCCGGATATTTTTCAACTAACCAATCAACTAAGGTTTTTTCTTTTGAATTCACAGTGGGATGAACCAAAAGACCAGCCGGTTTGTTTACGGCAATAAAATTTTCATCTTCATAAATTATTTGAGGCGCTTTATCCATTGATAAATTTTAACACGAAAAAAAGAGGCAGCTAAATAGCCGCCCAATCGTAAAATTGACACTTATCTGATGGAAAGGGGTTTGTGAGGAACGATCTCGGCGAAGCAGGCGAGGATCTGCATGGTAATGCCGCGCGCCGTCCGGAATTTGAGAGCCGGCCCTTTTTTTGTCGGCACAACATCATGCACCGTTACCACTTTCCCGATGAGGGGCCTCATTTGGGCGTGGTCCTGAACCTTCGAATCATTCAGGATTTTCGCCATAAATGGTACCTCCACCTTTTTGCCCTGTAGTTCCTGTAGCGCTGTCATATTGCTCCTTTCTTGTTTTCCGAGATTAGAACCGCCTTTTTGAAGCCCCGAACCACTAAAGCTTAACAATATTCGGCTTGATAACCACCCCCTCTCGTTTAACTTATTATAAAGAACTTATTTTTATATTAACAAAAATTCCAAAAAAGGTCAATCCCTCACCCTTCAAATACGTCATTTTTATAAAACCTTTTACAAAATCTGCATTTTAAACCAAAAATTAACATTTATTTTAAAATCCTTGTTTTTTAAGCAAAATGTCTGGGTTTTCGGTATTTGAAGGGTGAGGGATTACTTCTTCACCTTCAAAACAATCCTTTTATCCTCGGGTTTGAGAGAATCTATTACAAATTGATATTTTTCCCCGATTTCCAAATGTTTTTTTAATTCGTCTAAAGAGCCAAATTCGGAAACATGGATTGAACCGAATAAATTTTCTCCCAAATCAACGTAAGCGCCGAACGGGTTGGTTTTGTAAATTGAACCTTCCACCTCCTGCCCCTCTTTGAATTTTTCAGATACGGTTTCCCACGGGTTTGTCTTTAACGCTTTAAGCGATAGAAAAATTTTGTCGTCTTTTATTTCGATTATTTTGGCTTTAACGGTCTCGTCAACTTTGACTATTTCTTTAGGATTTTCAATTAAACGCCAATCAAGCTCTGAAATATGGATAAGGCCTTCAACACTCGGATTGTCAACAAATCGGACAAAAGCGCCGAAATCGGCGATGCCGGAAATAATTCCGTCAATAATGTCGTTGACTTTGTATTTATTGATAAGCTCTTTAATGTTTTCCTCAACCGCCTCTTTTTCGGAAATTATCAGTTTATTGGTTCTGGAATTAACGTCAATGATTTTAACTTTCAATTCCTCGCCGACGAATTTCTTAAGTTCGGCCAAAATTTTGTTTTGGTCGCCTTTTTCAATGCGAGGATAATGCTGGCTGGACAATTGAGAAACCGGCAAAAACGCTTTGATTTCATTGATTTCGGAAATCAAGCCGCCAGTATTGGCGCCTTTAATTTTCACCGTTATCGCTTCGCCGCTTTCTTTTATATCTTTTAACGCCTGCCAATTCTTTTGAGATTGGGCATTAACTAAAGAAAGTTCTATAAAACCTTCTTCGTTTTCCAAGTCAATGACTTTGGCGCTGACGGAATCGCCGGCATTCATGCTTTTTATAATATCCCTGGCATTGGATAGTTCCGCGCCGTAAACGACGCCTGTGCCGTACTTGCCCAAATCAAAGAAAACCGCTTTGGCGGTTTTTGCCAAAAGCTTAACTTCCAATAAATCGCCTTCCTTTAAAAAGGATATGAGGTTTGTTTCGGTCTTGGCCAATTGCCCCATCGGCGACGTGTTTTTTACTTCAGTTATTACCATATTAAAAAACCAATTCTAACCGTTATTTAATTGAAAATCAAGTGGAAACCTGATAAAATAAATAAAGATAACAAATCAAGAATTAAATAAATAATCTCTGAAATAAGGGATTATATTTATTTTAAAACCATGGTTATTTCCTTTTACGGAGAAGATTGCTTTAAAATCCAATCCGGAGACCTGACAATTTTAACGGACCCGCTGGACCCTGAAATCGGATTGACGCCGACTCGCTTTAAATATGACGCGCTGATAAAAACAATTTCGCCTTTTCCGCCATCGGCAGAAACAGATTTTGACAAACAAGAAACGTTAAATATCATCGGCCCGGGGGAATATAATTTTAAAGGGATGAATATTTACGGCTACGCGCTTGAAAACGAGTCAACCGATAAATTCCTCAAAACCGTTTATATTATAAATATTGAGGAAATAAAATTGGCTTTTTTGGGGCACATCTCCGAAATCCCCTCGCCGTCGGTTATGGAACATCTTGAAGAAATAGATATTTTGATATTGCCCGGAGGCGGAGAACCGTTTCTTGAACAGAAAAAAGCGATAAAACTGATTCGCCAGATACAACCAAAAATAGCGATACCGGCTTTTTACAAAATTCCGGGACTTAAAAGAAAAACTGACGATTTAAAAACTTTTCTCAACGAATTTGGAAAAGAAAAAACGGAGACGCAGGAAAAATTAACCGTTAAGAAAAAAGATTTGAATAACATGAAGCCGACTCAAATCGTTGCGTTAAAAATCTAAATAAATGTTTCAAAATTTTTTGGAAAAAATAAGAAATGACAATGAAAGACGGAAAAAACGGCTGTTAATAGTGCTAACCGGCGTTGTCATGCTCATTATAATAGCGTCATGGATGTATTATATGAATTCTTTTGTTTTAAACGCTCCGGGTGAAGAAACAACCAGTGAAATAAGAACTGATTTCTGGGCGGGTTTTAAAACCGGATTTGGCGTCACGCTCCGAAATATTAAATCAAAAATAGAAAATATTACATCAGAAACACTCTTAAAAATACCGAATTTTGGCAAAGAAAATAAAATTACGATAGAAAATAAATAATCTACGAATAACGAATAAATACAAATGGCAGAAAACCAAAATCAAAAAATTGAAAAGAGGGAAATTTCCGACGAACTTCAGGAGTCGTATCTTGATTACGCGATGTCGGTTATTGTTTCACGCGCTTTGCCGGATGTTCGAGACGGCCTAAAACCCGTTCAAAGAAGAATTTTGTGGGCGATGTGGGAATCAGGCCTCCGCGCGTCGGCAAAATACAGAAAATCCGCCTCCGTTATCGGCGATGTTTTAAAAAGTTACCATCCGCACGGAGATATTTCCGTTTATGACGCAATGGTAAGAATGGCGCAAAATTTTTCTTTGCGCTATCCGCTGGTTGACGGACAAGGAAATTTTGGATGTTTTACAAAAGATACGGAAGTTAAATTAACAGATGGACGCGATTTAAGTTTCGGCGAACTCGTCAAAGAGTTTAAAAAAGGCAAAAAAAATTATACTTACACAATCAATTCTTCAGGGTCTATATCTATTGGAGAAATCAAATGTCCGCGATTAACAAAAAGAAATGCCGAGCTTATAAAAATTGTTTTAGATACGGGCAATGAAATAAAGTGTACGCCAAACCATTTATTCATGTTAAAAGACACCTCTTATAAAGAGGCGCGAAATTTGACTCCCAACGATTCTTTAATGCCTTTTTATCACCGATTATCCGAAACCGCCGATCGCCTAAACAGAAAGGGTTATGTATTAATTTATCAGCCCAAAACCGATACATGGGTCCCTGCGCATCATTTGGCGGATAATTACAATCTCACCCATAAAATATATTTAAAGAACGCGGGAAGGGTAAGACACCATGCGGATTTTAACAAATTAAACAACAGCCCTGAAAATATCGCGAGAAAACATTGGGGCGAACATTGGAAACTACATTATGTTCATGCGTCCGAACAGCATAAAAACCCCGAGTACAGAGAGAAAATAGCGGCTGGTCGCAAAAAATACTGGGATAATCCGTCCACTAAAATTAAATACGCAAAATTACTCTCTAAAAGAAACGTTAAAAATTGGCAAAACCCGGAATACAGGGGAAAAATGCGCCAATTTTTAAGCGATGTAAATAAAAAATTCATTCAAGAACATCCGGAAAAAAGACAAGAGTTTAGCGAAAGGGCCACTAAAACATTGAAGCGGCTTTGGCAAAATCCCGAATACCGCGCTTTTATGCATGAAAAAATAATAAAGGGAAATAAAAACCATCAAACCAATACGACGGGTAAGTTGAAATTTATAAACATTTGCAAAGAAATTTTAAACCTGAATCAGGATCTGAACGAAAAAAATTATGAAATAACGAGAAAAAAAGTTTATCCTTACGGCGCCGCTACGATGTGGCAAACCGGATTAAACAAATACTTCCAAAACAATCCTGATCTAATCCGCCAAGAAATCAATCAGAACCACAGGATTATTAAAGTTGAAAATCTTCAAAAAACGGAAGATGTTTACGACCTCACTATTGATGAAACTCATAATTTCTGCTTAGGAAGCGGGATTTTTGTCCATAATTCAATTGACGGAGACTCGGCCGCCGCTTACAGATACACCGAAGCGCGACTTTCAAAAATCGCCGAAGAATTTCTCACTGACATAGAAAAAGAAACAATTGACTGGATTCCCAATTATGACGGCTCAACCCAAGAACCCAAAGTCCTTCCGTCAAAATTGCCGGCTCTTCTTCTTAACGGCACATCGGGAATCGCGGTCGGGATGGCGACAAATATTCCTCCTCACAATTTAAAGGAGGTTATTGAGGCCGCTATGCACTTGATAGACGATCCAAAATTAAACACGGACGACTTGCTGCAATTTGTAAAAGGCCCCGATTTTCCGACAGGCGGAACCATATATGATAAAAAGGCCATTGCCGAGGCCTATTCCACCGGAAGAGGAGGCGTTACTTGCCGAGCCGTTTCCGAAATACAAGAAAGAAAAAACGGGCAATTTAACATCGTCATCAGTGAAATCCCCTATCAAGTTAATAAATCAGAATTAATTATTAAAATCGCGGAATTGGTTCAGGAAAAGAAAGTTGAGGGAATTAAAGATTTAAGAGACGAAAGCGGACGCGAAGAAAACGTAAGAATAGTAATTGAATTAAAAAGCGACGCCTCTCCGCAGAAAATTTTAAACCAATTGTATAAACACACCGATCTCCAGAAAAATTTCAATTATAATATGATTGCTTTGACAACCAACGGGCTTCAGCCCCAACTTTTATCGCTAAAAGAAATTTTAGAGGCCTATGTTGACCACAGAAAAGAAGTGGTTAGACGCAGAGCGGAATTTGATTTAAAAAAAGCCGGAGAAAGAGCCCATATTTTGGAAGGATTGGCAAAAGCGCTCGCCATTATTGATAAAATTATAGCGGCTATTAAAAAATCAAACGATAAAGAAGAAGCCCACAAAAATTTAATCGCTAAATTCAATCTTTCCGCTCTCCAAGCAACGGCTATTTTGGAAATGCGGCTGCAAACATTGGCGGCGCTTGAAGCTAAAAAAATAGACGAGGAATTAAAAGAAAAGAAAAAAATAATAGCGGAATTGGAATTGCTTTTAAAAAGCCCGGCGAAAATATTGAAAGTTATCAAGGACGAATTAACAGGGCTTAAAGAAAAATACGGAGACGAACGCAAAACCAAAGTTATCTCCGGCGGACTGAAAGAATTCAAAGAAGAGGACTTAGTGCCCGAAGAAGAGGTTGTTATAGCCCTTTCCCAGGGCGGCTACATAAAGCGCGTTGTTGAAGACACTTTCAAAAGCCAAAAAAGAGGCGGCAAGGGGCTGATCGGTTCAGAAGTCAACGAAGAAGATTTTTTGACTAATTTTATAACCGCCAACACGCACGACAATATTTTATTTTTCACGGACCAGGGCAGAGTTTTCCAGACCAAGGTTTATGAAATTCCGCAAGGCAGTAGAACCTCAAAAGGAAAGCTGGTACAAAATTTTCTTGAAATTCCTCCCGAGGAAAAAATCAGCGCCATCGTTGCTTACCCGTCAAACGAAAAATCAGCCAAAGGAAAATTTTTGGTAATGATTACCAAGAACGGAACAATTAAAAAGACCGCAGTGGAAGATTTTAACAATATAAGGCGCTCGGGAATTATCGCCATCAATTTACAAAAAGACGACTCTCTTAAAAGCGTTAAATTATCATCGGGAAAAGACGAGATAATCATTACAACTGCCATGGGCCAAGCAATAAGATTTAAAGAATCTCAATTAAAATCTTTAGGCAGAAGCGCCGCGGGCGTACGCGCGATAAAACTTAAAAAGAACGATGGCATTTCCGGATTTGACATAATAAGAGAAGAAGAAAAACAAAAAATCAAAGATCAAAAACTGTTAGTCGTCACCGAAACCGGCTTTGCAAAACAAACCGCTTTAAAAGAATACAAAACCCAAAGCCGCGGAGGAAAAGGAATTAAAACCGCCAAAATAACGGCCAAAACCGGATTGATAGTTTCCAGCCAAATAATAAAAGCCGAAGAAGAACTTATCGCGATTTCCGCAAAAGGCCAAGTGCTCAGGACCAAACTTTCCAGCATCAGAAGCGCAGGCAGAGCGACCAGCGGCGTCAGAATAATGAAACTCAAAGAAAAAGACAGGATTGCCGGAATTGTAACGCTGTAAGTGGAATTTATGCTATTATTTATATTATGACTCTTACGAGAAACCAACTTATAGTGCTCGGGGCCGCGGCGTTTATTGTTTTATTTTTGATTTTGGGTTTTTTGGGAGTAATACCGATATTTAAATCCGGCCAAGAAACTTCGCAAGGCGTTCCACAAGAAGCAACCCTAATCTTATGGGGGATTGACCCGAGTGAAAACTTTAAAGGAGTTTTGGAAAATTATCTTAACGCTTATAAAAACGTAAGAGTTGATTATCAACAGATAGATGAAAAAACATACGAAAACACTTTGTTAAACGCATGGGCAACCGGAAAAGGACCTGATGTATTTATGTTTCACAGAAGCTGGATGTATCGGCAGGGAGATAAGGTGGTTCCAGTTCCGGACGCCAAACTTTCCCTTTATAATCTGCGGCAATTATTCCCGGACGTGATTGAAAATGATTTTACTTTTCAGGGAAAAATTTACGCTTTGCCTTTATATCTTGATTCTCTGGCGCTTTTTTACAATAAAGACATTTTTAACTCAAAGGGAATCGCTTTGACGCCGACCACTTGGAATGATTTCAAAAATCTGATTAAACCGCTCACGGAATTTGATTTCAGCCGTCAAATCAAAAAATCGGCCGCGGCCATCGGCGGTTCCGCAAAATCAATAAATAAAGCCCCTGACCTTTTATCACTTTTAATGCTTCAATTCGGCTCCTATGTCGTTAATCCGGATAATTTAAAAGTTGAATTTGACCAAAAATCATTTGAGGCGCTCAATTTTTACCTTCAATTCGCGACTCCTTCAAATCCTTATTACACCTGGACCGATTCATTCGGCAACTCCATTGATTCATTCGCTTCCGGAGACGCGGCGATGATTTTCAATTACGCCAAAGAAATTCCGCTCATAAAGCAAAAAAATCCTTTTTTGAATTTTAGCGTTACGGGCATGCCTCAGTTTAATTTAAACCAGCCGATAAATTACGCCGATTATTGGGGATTGGCGGTTTCCCAACAAAGCGTCAAACAAAATTTGGCCTGGGATTTTATAATTTTTATGACAACAAATCAGATAAACGCGGAAGTTTACGCTCGGGATTCGGGATTGCCGCCGGCTTTAAGAATTTTGATAAACAAATATTTAACAGATTCCAATCTCGGAACATTCGCGAAGCAGGCGCTCTCAAGCAAGTCGTTCCATCAAAAAGATTATCGTATTTTTGGTCAGACGTTTTCCAATATGATAGAATCCGTATTAAGCGGAAAACAAACGGCTCTGGACGCCTTGGATTCCGTATCTAACGCCATTAATTCTTTATGACGATTATTTTAAATAAAATAAAATTCATATTTTTGTTGTTTTTGTTCGGGTTCTTTCCGCTTTTTGCTTCGGCCGCCCTGGTGCCTTGCGGTCCCGGAGTCGGCAAAGAATGCACTTTATGCGATTTTGGCCAACTAATCCAAAACATTATTAATTTCGGCATCGGCATCGCCATGGTTTTAGGCACGGCGTTTATTATTTACGGCGGGTTTTTAATTATTACCGCCGGAGGAAGTCCTGAACGCGTTCAAAGCGGCAGAAAAGCGATTATCTCCGCAATCGCGGGCATTGCCATTGTTCTTGGCGCCTGGCTTATAGTTGACACTATTTTAAAACTTTTAACGGGAAGCGGCTCTATAAAAGGATGGGGGCCGTGGAATCAGATACCCTGCTGATTTGTTTATTTTATTTTTTTAAAATATAATTTAAATGATGGATAAAATTTTGTTAAAATTTCTAACTTTAATTAATATCCGCAAGGCACAGGCCTTAGATATAGGCGGCGATACCAGTAGCAATGGCAAAAGCGGATTAACTTTTAAAAACCCTTTGGGCGAAGGAACCACTATTTTTAGCTTACTTGATAGAATAGTAGATTACTTAATTTATATAGCCGTTCCGATAACGACAATAATGATTTTTTACGGAGCTTTTCAGATTCTGACCGCGGCCGGAAATCCCGAGAAAGCAAAGGCGGGAAGAGCTACGGTTTTATACGCGGCGATGGGATTGGGAATCGTGATAATAAGCAAAGGCGTCAGTTATATTATTAAAGAAATTTTGGGAGCGAAATAAAAGATAAAAAGGTCGAGTAAAACAAATAAAAATTCATGAAGAAAAAAATTTTAGCTAGCGCAGTATCAATATTAATACCTTTCTTAGCAATGGCGCAGCAAAACCCGCCAACGGGAAACACGGTAGTAACTAGCTTTAGCGACGTTAAAAATATAATTACTACTGTTGGTGATTGGATGTTTGGTATACTTATTGCCTTAGCGGCAGTATTCATTATGTATGCCGCTTTTCTTTATCTGACTGCGGCTGGAGATGAAGAGAAACTAAAACAAGCAAAAAACATTATTGTATACGCTATTGTTGCGATTGTTGTCGGGGTTTTAGCGAGAGGTATGGTTGTAATCGTTCAAAATTTGATCCCGGGAGCTAATGTGCAACAACCGACATAAAATAAGTATTATAGTTGTTGTCCAATCATTATTAGGAACAACGCCTATACAGCAATAAATTAGCAATTTACCGAATTTAAAGAAAAAAACCCGTTACGATTTCGTAACGGGTTTTGAGTTTTTACTTCTCCCGAAGAACCAGAGTGACTTTTGCCACTTCGCTGCCTTTGTTAACAACAACGAAATTGGCATTTTCAATGTCGTCTCCGAGCCACTTGGGGTCCTTTCCGTATTCGCGCCCTCTCCAATCAACTGCTTCCACAGTAAGACTTGCACTGTAAATACGAAAATTGTACCCGGGTGGAATTTGAATCTTTTTACTTGCCCCAGAAGTCAAAATGTATTCCTGACTCATTTGACCCGGAGTGGCTTGAAAAAATCCACCCTTTGTCATCATACTAGGGACCGCAATCGCCATAGACACGATAATCAGCAGCCACCAAGCCCAAGAAGGAACTTTTTGTTTTTGGTTATCTGCCATTTTATTTCCCTCCTTTGCTCAAAAATGTTTTTGCCAAATCGGCCAAAGCGGGAGCAATTCCAGGGATAGTAAATCCCCTTCCTTCACGAGTTGTTTTCCACTCCATTATTATTCGGAAGGCCTCTTCAAGAGTAATTTCTTTACCAGCACCCCTAAAGCGCTCCTCCAACTTCTTGGCTTTCAGAAGGTCGGTTTCAACCTCGTAAACCTCCGCTGCCCGTTCCCGTTCTTTCTTGACTTCAAACTCAGCGACTTCGGCAAGTTTACCCTTAATCTTGATTTCACCGATGTTTAATCGGTTAATCACTATGCCAAGTTGCGGCAAATGGAAATGACCGTCCGCTTGGCGCGCTTTAATAACAACTTCGCGCCTCTGTTTTACCGCTTCACGCACTTCTTTTAGATGTTGTTCCGGCTCTTTGCCTTTTTGTAAAGCTTCTTCGTTAATTTTTTGGAGAACCATGTTCCAATTCTCGCCCCACACTTTTTTCTGAGAATCAGTGAGGGGTATCTGCGGCTCATTAAAATATCTCATCAGAATCGATGTCGGAATAGCCGAAGGGATAGGTTCTAACGCTTCTCCTAAAATCGCCTTAAGAAGAACCGCAACAGCTTCCTCTTGGGCAGCCATTGCCTCCTGCCAGTTTTGAGGACCTTCCAAGGAAGAAAAAGCCCATTCTCGAAGACGCTCTCGAACTATGTCTTCAAGAATATTCTTCACGCCACTTTCACCTTTGTTGTTCAAAAAAGTTATGAGTTGCCGCGCTCCTGGCATCCATTTATCCTTTCCTGTAGGATCTTTTTGATTATATCCTTCATAATCCGGGGTCCAGGTAAGAGATAGAGGAATGCCAAGTTCTGCCTTGTCGGGCGTCCTTACAATTTGTTCAAGTAAATCATGGTCAACTTTTGAAATATTGATCTCAATAAACCCGAACACATAAGGATAAAAAGGAAAAAACCTCCAGCCCTCTTTTTTAATTTTTTCTATCCTCTCTCCAAAAAACGTAAGAAGAGTAACATGCGGCGGATCGGCCGTGATTCTGCGAAGTCCCTGCAGAAAAAACGCGCCAACCAAGAAAACCAAAATTCCTATCACAAGTGAAGTTTCCATTTCAAATACCTCCTTTTTTGATTTTTCAGATTTTATTTTATTGTAAAAGGGCTATTCAAGCCCTGAAAAATAGAATTTTTATACAGCTTGAAATTTATTAAAAAATAGCATAAAATATAATAAAAGTCAAGCTTAAAAATTGAGTAAAAAAATAACCCCCAAAACAAACCGTAACGGGGGTTTTTGAGTAATACGACTTTTAAAGTCTATTCCTCTTTTTTGCTTTCTACATTAATCATTTTTTGAAGAATTTTACATTCTTTAAGAAATTTTTCCCTTATAAGTTTAAGTTCTTCATACTTGTCGTATGTCCCACATGAATCATGCTTAAGCTGTCCGGGAATAAAGGCCTTAACGCCGATAATTACATTATTTCCGTCAATCAGACATTCTTCCGAAACCACCTCTACAAAAATCAATCTTTTACTTCCGAGCAGAGAAACAACTGCACCTTCTATGTCCTCGTTCTTCTCAATTACCACATTTTCTATGCCACAATATTTTTTTATGGCATTGACCAAATCCTCGATTTTGCACCGAAATTTCAATCCTGCGGTTTCCATAATAATCTCCTTTTCAGATTTTTTAATTTTTAAAGTTCATTTTCAACAGCCCCATTGCCATTGAAATTACCAAAAATATAGCATAAACTATAATAGAAGTCAAGCTAAGTTTTTACTGCTTTTGTTGCGAAAAATACGCAAAAATACAATAATTATCTATCGCCCCAGTGGTGCAATTGGCTAGACACGCATGCCTTAGGAGCATGTCCTGAAAAGGTTAGAGGTTCAAATCCTCTCTGGGGCACCACAAATTTTTATAAATATAGAAAGTTTTGTTCGTAGAATTCTGCTATCGCTAAATTCTACGAACAAAATAAATACTGCACAAAATACCCCTACAACCCAAAATAACTTCTCAATGGCTTATCATCATCAATCCTGACAGTTAAAATTGTTATATACACAGCTATTTCAAAAACCTCAGAAATAAAGTCAATTTCATCCTGACATTGATACGGATAAACCCAAACACTTTTCTGAAACTGAAAAAATCCTAATTGTTTTAGTTTTTCCCTAAAGGCCTCGCGCGCGTTTTTCTTTGATTCCGGTATATCAAACATTAAAAATCTCCACTTCCCATCCCACTTTTCACTATTAGAAATTTTTATTTTATCCAAATCGTATTCAAGTTTTTTCTTTTTTCCTTTTTCCGTTAGTAAAATTCTTGTATTATTACCAGTATCCTTAATTTCAATAATCTTGCGTTTTTTAAGGTCGTGTAAAGCTTTTGATAATTGGCCGGGCTTTATTTGATAGTTATCAGAAAATTTATTATTTAAATACTTATTAAGTTCTTTTAAAAATGTCCTTGTTCCAGACGGACTAGAAAGCGCAACTCCAGTTGCCGCTATAAAAATCAGCCACTCTGTCGGCGTTTTTGGTTTATTAAAATTAAATATGTTTTTACTGCCCATAAATAATATTATATCATCTATGTTCGTAAAAATCTGCTATCGCTAATTTTTACGAATATAAAATAATAACCATTTATTTATTTTTACTTTCTGCGGCGGCCATGAAAGGCCCTGTGAATTTCTTTGAGTTCTTTGTTTGTTAAATGCGTATAAATTTGGGTGGTGGCGATATTGGCATGGCCGAGCATTTCTTGAACCGAACGCAAATCAGCGCCATTTATCAATAAGTCGGTTGCAAAAGAATGACGGAGTAAATGCGGATGGATTTTTTTGGAAATGCCGGCTTTTCTCGCGTACAAATCAACAATTCTCTGGATCGTACGCGGAATAATTCGGCCGACAATTTTTGGTTTATCCGCCTTGGTCAAACTGATAAACATCGCTTCCTCGGCGTCAATTCTTTTATCTAAATAATTCTTTATGGCTTTCTTGGCGCTGTCGGCCAAAAAAACAACCCTTAATTTATTGCCCTTGCCGCGAACCGTAAATTCCCCTCTTTTTAAATCAATATAACGACTTAAAGCGCAAAGTTCTGAAATCCGAAGTCCGGTTGAAAAAAGCACTTCCAAAATGGCTTTGTCTCGCAGACCTCTTAAATCGTTTCCTTTAGCCGCGGCCAGTAATCTTTCAAGTTCATCGTATTCTAAAATTTCAATCTGTCTGGTCGGAATTTTCGGCAATTCAATTTTGTCAGGAGATAAAACTTGATAATCATTTTTAGCCAAATACTTTAGAAAATTCCGCAAAGCGATAATATAATAACTTTGGGTGGTTTTTTTAAGCGCCCCGTCCATACCTGAAAGCCGCGCAAGATACAGCCGGAATTCTCGGACATTTTCCGGAATAATATCGCTCTCTTTTTTTATTTTGGCAAAATCAATAAATTTCCGAAGATATCGTTCATAATTCTGGCTGGTTTTAACAGACCTATTCTTCTCAATTTCCAGATAATCAAGATAATTTTTAAGAAGGGTATTTATATCCATTTAGCTAAATTATACCAAAATCTGTCGCAAAAGAAATTTTTCATAACAGAAATTTCTGTCATAAAAAATTACGGTTGTTTTGCAACATATTAAAATACATCGCAAAACAACCTATTCGGCAATTGCCGAACTCGCCGCAACGGATTGCCGAACTATTAATAAGTGGCTGTATTGCCGAATTTTGAATTTTTTGGCAAACATCTTGGTAAACACTTGGCAAACAATTTTTGTTTAACAAAATGTTTTACAACATTTTTGTATTTTTGTAAATAGCTACGGTGAGATAAAGTGTTTGCCGTAACGGTATCGTTTTTAAAAAAAGCGTAAAACCGCCTGTTAAACATCTTGGCAAACACTTGGCAAACATTTTTTGTTTACCAAGTGTTTGCCAAGAGCCAAAAACTAAATCTTTTAAAAACTTTTGTGATTCAGCAAACATTCTGTCATAATTCGGCAATAAATATACATATGTTATAATTATGATAAATATGACTCAAAAATCCGAGTTCGGCAAAGAAGGGGAAGATATTGCTGCCGAATACCTTATAAAGCAAGGTTTTAAAATTATTAACCGCAATTATAGGAAGCCGTGGGGAGAAATTGACATTATCTGCCAGGCGCCTGATAAAACCCTGGTTTTTGTGGAAGTAAAGACAGTTCGGCAATACGGCGATAGTTCGGCCATGCCTGACGACAGGCAGGCAAATAACCCGCAACTTATGGCAGAGGACCAGCTGACAAAATCAAAACTTGCCAGATTAATAAGAACCGCGTCATTATATTCCGGTCAAAATGAAAAATTAATCATAGAAAATAAAGGGTGGAGAATAGATTTAATCGCCTTGACGTTTAATAATGAACGTGTTGATATAAAACATTACGAAAATATTTGAATAAAAAATAAAAAGGGCTTGATAAAATCAAGTCCTTTTATAGTTTTCTTACAAATTCAAGAAAACTTTTGACATCAATGGGCTTTTGAAGAAAAGCAACTATGCCTATTTCTTCCGCTTCTTTCACATCTTCCGGAGTTGCGTTGCCGCTGGCTATGATGATTTTTACATAAGGATATTTACTTTTGGCAAATCGAGCGACTTCCAAACCGTTTTTTCCCGGCATACGCAAATCAGTGAAAAGAAGGTTTAATTTTTCTCTTTTTTCCGCCAATTCAGATATTTTAACAAGAGCTTCCGAACCGTCATTTGCCATAACAACCTGATAATTCACTGTTTTCAATTCCAATAAAATTTTTGTTGATTCGCGAATCATCTCGTCATCATCAACAACTAAAGCTAAACCCTTTGATTCTAATTCCATTTTCTTCCTCCTTTATCAAACTTATTCAAAATTTTAAAGTGCCGATATAATGCTTATTAAGATATTAAATCTATTTAATGATATTCGTCAACCCCTCACCCTTCAAATACCGAAAACCCAGACATTTTACTTGGAAAACAAAGATTAAAACATGACGTTGGTTTTTATTTTGAAACGCAGAACTTGTAAAAGGTTTTATAAAATGCCGTATTTGAAGGGTGAGGGGTCACTTAATGACTACTAAACGCTCGTTTTCTTTTTCCCCGTGTTTGAAATTTATTTTAACAAAGATAGTTTTGAAACCAGACATTATAAAAATATCTGAATATAATAAAAAAGGCCGGTTCTTTGAACCGGGCCTTGTTTTTGCAAATTACGAATTCTTAACTTCTTTGATAGTTTCAAGAAAGTTTTTAATGTTAAAAGGTTTTTTTAAAAAACAGTCAGCCCCTGCTAATTTAGCAGCTTTAACATCTTTATGATCAGCCGCTCCGCTGGTCATAAAAATTTTTATTTTAGGAAACAATTTTCTTGCCTCATGAACCACCGCGAGGCCCTTTTTGTTCCAGCCAAGATTAACAATCAACATGTCAATCGACTGGGAAGCGTTGGATATTTCTCTTATCATTTCTATTGCTTTGTTGTGATTTGAAATACTAATCACATTTTCAAAAGCAACGGAAGAAAGACTAAGCATTGCTATTAACAATCTTCTTACTTCTTTGTTTGTTTCCGCTATAAAAACCGTATGCTTTCTCATGAAAATCTCCTTTGTAAATGTTCTATTCGTTTTGTGTTTAAATCTACCACAAAAACGATTATCAATTTAGATTTTGATAATATTTAATATGACACAGGCAATAATAGAAGTCAATACTAACTTTCTATTTCAATGGTTCTTTCATGTTCTTTTTTCCCGTGTTTGAAATTTATTTGAATTTTTTGTTTCGGTAAAATTTTTGAAATTCTTTCCGGCCATTCTATTAATATGATGTTTTTGGGATCGGAAATTATTTCTTTGAAGCCCAATTCTGAAATTTCTTTCGCATTTCTTATCCTGTAACAATCAATATGGATTGCTTTGTTGTAGGTTGTAGTCCGTAGTTTGTAGTTTTTCTGTATCACAAAAGTCGGGGAGGTGATTTTTTTCCGCACGCCAAGTCCGCGCAAAAACCCCTGAACAAATGTGGTTTTACCCGCGCCGAGATTGCCTTTTAAAATTATTACTAAGGCGTTTTTAAATAATTTTTGTTTAATAATTTCCTGCGCCAAAAGTTTGGCGATTTTTTTGGTTTGAATTGAGGAGGTGATTTTAAATTTAATCATGGGAAAATAATAGCAAATCTATGCTTTTTAGCAAAAGGATGCTTCGCGTATTGAAATTAATGTTGGTGCCTAATACCGAAAGTTAACCGAAAGTTATCCACAATTGGATTACTAACAGTTTTGTTATAATTATTACATGCTCACAAAACGTCAAAAGCAAGTGCTGGATTTTATAATAAAATCCACGCAGAAAAAAGGTTTTGCGCCATCACAAGAAGAGATGGCAAAACATTTTCGTCTTTCTATTAGCACTATTAACCAACACATTACATCTCTTAAAACCAAGGGTTATTTAGAGGGTGGTAAAAACAAAAAACGCGCCATTAAGGTGGTTGAAAATTCAAAAATGGTGCAAATTCCTCTATTAGGAACAATCGCAGCAGGGAAGCCGATTAGTTTATTTGAAGTACCGAGTGAAACCATTGCCATTCCAAAAAATAAAGTGCCTGCAGGTTCAGAAATTTATGCGCTTCGCGTGATTGGAAACAGCATGATTGAAGAAAAAATAAACGATGGCGATTTGGTATTAGTAAACCAACAACAAACAGCCGAGAATGGACAAAAAGTAGTTGCACTTATAAATAATAGCGAAGCAACTTTAAAAAAATTCTACAAAGAAAGGGGTCAAATTCGTTTACAGCCGGCAAATAGAAATATGGCACCTATTATCATAAAAAATGGGACGGATTTTGCCATCCAAGGAGTAGTTCTTGATGTAATAAAAGGATCTGGTCCAATTGTAATAAATAAAGAACAAGTTTTGCCAAGTAGAGAAATTAAAAAACAAAACAAAATCGATCCCCCGTATTTCGAAAAAAATGGATTTAAACTTTATAAAGCAAACTGTTTAGATATTTTAAATTCACTCCCAGAAAATTCAGTTGATATGGTTTTTGCCGATCCTCCGTATAATCTTTCAAATGGCGGAATCTCAGTTCATTCCGGGCGAATGGTTAGCGTTAATAAGGGCGACTGGGATAAAAGCAAAGGATTTAAAGATGATTACGATTTTCATTATAAATGGCTCGAGGCATGCCGGAGAGTTTTAAAACCAAATGGAACTCTCTGGGTTAGCGGCACTTACCATTCAATTTATCAATGTGGTCACGCTTTGCAATCGCTTGGTTATCATATTTTAAATGATGTGGCGTGGTTTAAACCAAACGCATCGCCAAATTTAAGCTGCCGATTTTTTACGGCCAGCCATGAATCGCTTATTTGGGCGCGAAAAGAAAAAAAAGCAAAACACATGTTTAACTATTCCTTGATGAAAAATGGAAATTGGCCAGAAGATGTTTTAAAAAAACCAGGCCTTCAAATGCGATCTGTTTGGTCAATGGGGACTCCGAAACCAATAGAAAAAAAGTTCGGAAAACACCCAACTCAGAAACCCGAGGATTTACTCCGGCGAATTGTTTTGGCCAGTACAAATAAGGGTGACTTGGTTATTGACCCATTTACCGGCAGCTCAACAACAGGCATTGCGGCTTATCTTTATGGTAGAAAATTTATTGGCATTGATACCGAAAAAAAATTTTTAGATCTATCTATTAAAAGATTTGAAGATTTAGATTATAATTTGTAAACCATAAGAAAATAATATAACTATGAAAACAAAAGGTATTGGTGGAGGAAATACAATAACCGGACTTAATTTTGAAAAAAGACGAGATATTTTAGACATTCTAAAAAAAGCAAAGGATTATTCCGTAAAAAACGGCTTTATTTACTATCAAGGAAAAGAGGTAGCAAGAAGTTTTAGAAAACAAGGACTGTATAAAATGCTTTCCGAAAAAGGCATTGATTGGAGGAAATCTATATCAAAACGCCTATTTCCAGATGAGGCTATTTATGTAATCAAAAATAATACTCTTTTTATTATAGAAATGAAGTTTCAAAAAGTTGCCGGCTCGGTTGATGAAAAACTGCAAACCTGCGACTTTAAAAAGAAACAATACCACAAGCTCATGGCTCCGCTAAATATTGAGGTTAAATATATTTATATTTTAAGTGATTGGTTTAAAAACCCATCATATAAAGATACGCTTGATTATATTATTTCGGTTGGATGTCATTATTATTTCAATTATTTACCGTTGCAAAAACTTGGATTGCCAGTGCCAAAATAATACTTCTGTAAATTCAGGGTGGCCAACATAATCAAAAAAGAGGAGTGAAAAATACATTATTTGTAGAGTAGACAGCCCAACTTAAAGACTTACTTAATATTTTCTTTTTCTAATTTACCAAAGATTACTCGAAAATAATCACGCGATTGCACGAATAGATTGAAAATCTCTGAATAAATATTTTTAACCTCCTTAACAGTTTTCCTTATTTCAGTTAAATTTTTTTGTTGAGTTATTTTGTGAACACCTAAAATTCTTATTCTATTTAGCTTAGTGCAATTAACATATAATTTTTGTTTCTGTGGAAAATTAACACAAGCTGCTAAATCTTGCAACAACTGTCCAAACATTTTTTCATCATGCTTCTTGAAATTGATTTGAAAAGGATAAACGCGACATTCAATTAAAAACTCGGAATTCCGAATTAACATTCGTACGATTTCTTCAACTAATTGTTGATATATTAATAGAGCCGCTAAATATCCTTCTGTTGTCTTTTTTTTGTATGACCGTGCTGCTACCTTATCTAAAACATCCAAAAAGCTTGCATTTTTAAAACTTGGCCAATTACTACGTTCTAAAATTTTATTAGACATTATTTAGTCCTAAAAGAATCGTAAGATATCAAACCGATCGTAATCCAAGCTAATTACTAACAGCTTTTGACTTTTTCGTTAATTTCTTCCTTCTCCTCTTGGGTCTATTTTCCATAATAAGCCTTTTCACTTCGTCTTGATTTGGTAAGACACTGACTATTTCTTCACCAAGTATACTAAGCTGGTGAGTTGCGGGTGAGATACCCCGTGTCAAAAATTTATGACGATTTTGAGCTTTGGCAATGACATCTGCTATATTTCCTATTTTAGGTTGTCTTGCTTGAACAGTATTTATTTTATCAATTTCTGAATTTTTAAATTCATCCTTACCTTCTTTAAACTTCAAATAAAAAGCAATGACCGCGATACGTTGATAAAGATCTGTGGGTTTTTTTCTGCTCACAAATTTATCCATTGTATCATTAATCGTTGTGTCACTTCCTACGCTAGGTAAATTTGATTCAATTAAACCAGAATTGTCTATATTTATCATAGAACCATCAAGCTTTAATTGTTTTAAAACAAAAGAAAGAATATCTAAACGATCGTCTTCTTTGAGCCCCTCAAGTTCCTCTGTAATAATCTTAATTGCTTTAAGCTTTGATTCAAGATTTGATTCGCTACTATTTTTTATTTTTACCATATGTATATTTAACTTCATAGTATCAAATTAGTCAACTCAGCAACGTCTATCCCAAACCTAAGGTCACTAAAAAAGCCCGAGTAAATCGGGCTTTTTCTTATTATCTGTATCAAAAGACTTGTTTAACGTTTCTTCCATTGCGGGGCGCGCCTTGCTTTTTTCAAGCCCGGTTTCTTTCTTTCCACAACTCTGGCGTCGCGGGTCAGAAGTCCCAGTTTTCTTAATCTCTTTCTAAAAATCGGATTAAATTCAATTAAAGCTCTTGAAATGCCCAATTTAATCGCCTCCGCCTGCGCGCTGATACCTCCGCCGTTTACTTTAACCGTGGCGCCGAGCTTGTCGGTAATTTTCATTTTTTCCAAAGGACTGACAACTTCTTTTTGAAGCCGCAAAATCGTGAAATAATTTTCCATCGGCTTTTCGTTAACAATAAATCTTTTATCTTTGGTGAAAAGCCGCACTCTGGCGGTGGCTTCTTTCCTGCGGCCAACCGCTTCGTAATATTTTTCCTTTTTTGCCGGTAATTTTTTTATCGCTTCTTTTTTCTCTTCTTTAATTGTTTCTGTTTTAGTAACCATTATTTCTCAATAATTAATTTTTTTATTCTTTTTATCTGTAAACGGTTTTTTGGAAGCATTCTCATCACCGCTCTTCTTAACACTTCTCTTTTTCCTTTTTTGGCGATAACCTCTTCCATTCTTTCTTCTTTCAAATGACCCATATAACCTGTATGGCGATAATAAATTTTATCCGTTTCTTTTTTGCCGCTCACCGTCATGTCGTTAATATTTTTAACGATAACTTTATCTTCGCCTTCAAGTCGCGGATCGTAATTGGGATTTTTTTTTCCTTGTAAAATAACCGCTATTTCAGAAGCTAATCTCCCCAAATTTTTATTTTTCGCGTCAATGGTATAGTCCATGGTGTCAATTTAATATGTTATTTAATACTAAGTGATACTAATAGATAATTCAGCGTTTGGCAAGCCCTTCAAACTAAATTTATAATTATCAATTTACAATTTTCACTGAATTTTCAATGATTTAATTTTTAAATTATCCTATGTTTTAAAATTGGATAATTGATTCATTTATTGAAAATTAAAAATTAAAAATTTACTTTTTCCTTCCCTCAATAATCTGCTGAGTTATATTGTTGGGAACTTCTTCATAGTGGTCAAATTCCATAGTGGAACTTGCGCGGCCTTGGGTGATTGAACGAAGTTTTGTGGCATAACCGAACATTTCAGACAAAGGAACTTTCGCGTCAACGACTTTGGTATTGCCGCGGTCATTCATAGCGTCAATCCTTCCGCGTTTTGAATTCAAATCGCCGGTAACGTCTCCCAAAAAATTAACGGGGGTGATAACCTGAACTTTCATAATCGGCTCCATAAGAATCGGTTTTGCTTTTTTGGCGCCTTCCTGCAAAGCCATTGAGCCGGCGATTTTAAAAGCCATTTCAGAAGAATCAACTTCATGGAATGAACCGTCATAAAGCGCGACTTCAATGTCAGTCATCGGAAAACCGGCGACAACGCCTTTATCCAGGGCCTCGCGAATGCCTTTTTCAATCGGAGAAATAAATTCCTGCGGAATCGAGCCACCTTTTATCTGATTAACAAACACAAATCCTTTTCCTTTTTCCAGCGGTTTGACTTTGATTTTCGCATGACCGTATTGTCCGCGTCCTCCGGACTGCCTGATATATTTTCCTTCACCCTCGGCTTCATCTTTAATTGTCTCCCTGTAAGCGACTTGCGGCCTGCCTGTATTGGCTCCAACGCCAAATTCCCTCTTCATTCGGTCAATAAGAATTTCCAAATGAAGTTCGCCCATTCCCGAGATAATAGTTTCACCGGTTTCCTGGTCAGTTGAAATGCGGAATGTCGGGTCTTCTTCCGCCAATCTATGCATAGCAATGCCCATTTTTTCCTGGTCCGCTTTTGTTTTAGGTTCAATTTTAACGGAAATAACCGGCTCGGGAAAAGTAATTTTTTCCAAAAGAATCGGTTTTTCCGGATCGCAAAGAGTGTCGCCGGTTGAAGTGTTTTTCAAACCGACAATAGCGCCCAAGTCGCCGGCATACATTTCGTCAACTTCCTCGCGCTTGTTCGCGTGCATACGGACGATACGGCTGACTCTTTCCTGATTTCCTTTTACGGAATTCAAAATGTAAGAGCCTTTTTTCATAACTCCTGAATAAATTCTGAAAAACGTAAGGCTGCCGACAAAAGGATCAGTGGCAATCTTAAAAGCCAAAGCGGTGAGCGGTTCGGAGTCGCTTGTGGTTCTAATAATTTCTTCTCCGGTTTTAAGATTGACGCCTTTAATCGGTTTAAGTTCCATAACGTCAACAGGGGACGGCAAGTAATCCAAAACCGCGTCAAGCATAAGCTGAACGCCCTTGTTTTTCAAAGCTGAACCGCACAATACCGGAACCAATTTATTGTTGATTGTCGCTTTTCTCAAAGCGCTTCTTATTTCATCAACGGTAATTTCTTCTCCATTTAAATATTTTTCCGTTAATTTTTCGTCTTGTTCCGAAACTTTTTCAACAAGTTCGGCTCTTCTTTTTTCAGCTTCCGCTTTTAAATGCGCGGGGATTTCTTTTTCAATAATTTTTTCGCCGTGTTCTCCTTCGGAACCGTAGGCTTTCATTTCAATAATATCTATAACGCCTTCAAAATTACCCTCTAAACCAATCGGAATCTGAATGGCAACGGCGTCCGGAGTCAGGCGGTCTTTAATTGATTGAAATGAATTGTCAAAACTCGCGCCCATCCTGTCCAATTTATTTATAAAACACATTCTCGGAACTTTATATTTATCCGCCTGATGCCAAACGGTTTCGGACTGCGGTTCAACTCCGGCAACCCCGTCAAAAACAACAACGCCGCCGTCAAGAACTCTTAAAGACCTTTCAACCTCCACGGTAAAATCCACGTGTCCCGGCGTATCAATGATATTAATCCTGTGTTCGTATTTCTGCTTTAGCTCCTGTCTTTCTTTGTCGTCTTTGGCTTTATGGGTCAATCTTATCGGCGTCCAAAAACAAGTCGTGGCCGCGGCGGTAATGGTTATGCCGCGTTCCTGTTCTTGCTCCATCCAGTCCATAATGGCCTGACCCTCGTGAACTTCGCCGATTTTGTGCGAAATTCCGGTGTAAAAAAGAACCCGCTCGGAAACGGTTGTTTTACCGGCATCAATATGAGCAATGATGCCGATGTCTCTATATTTTTCAATCGGGTACTGTCTCAATTTGACTTACAACTTACAACTTACAACTTACAACTTTTGTCGTTAGTCGTTGGTCGTTAGTCGTTGGTTAATTTATCGTGCAAAATGCGCGAAAGCTCTGTTAGCTTCGGCCATACGATGCACATTCTGTTTCTTTTTTATGGCAGAACCCTCGTTTTTAAAAGCTAAAATCAATTCTTCCGCCAATTTGTCCGCCATTGGTTTTCCTTTTTTCGCCCTTGCGGCTTCAATAATCCACTTGCATGCCAAGAAAAATTTTCTTTCCGGCCTGACTTCCCTGGGCACCTGGTAGTTGGCGCCCCCGACTCTTTTTGAAACCACTTCCAAAAGAGGCGTTGCGTTTTCCAAGGCCTTTTCAAAAACAGTTGCCGGGTTATCTTTTGTTTCTTTTTGAATTTTGTCGAAAGCGTTGTAAAAAACTTTCTCGGCCGTGGATTTCTTGCCGTCTTTCATTAAATAATTAATAAAACGGCCGATTGCGACAGAATCAAATTTAATGTCGGGATTTCGTTCTTTTTTATAATTTCGTTTTCTTCTCATAGTTTCAAATTATTTGGGTTTTTTGGCCCCATATTTACTCCTTTGCTGTTTTCTGTTTTCAACCCCCGTAGTATCCAAAATACCCCTAATTATGTGGTATCTCACGCCCGGAAGGTCTTTGACTCTGCCGCCTCTTATCACAACAACGGAGTGCTCCTGCAAGGCGTGGCCTTCGCCCGGAATGTAAGCGGTAACCTCGGTGCCGTTTGTAAGGCGGACCCTGGCCACTTTTCTTAAAGCCGAGTTCGGTTTTTTCGGAGTCGTGGTAAAGACCTTCAAACACACTCCTCTCTTAAACGGAGAGACCGAATTAACCGGCTTGTTTTGAATGGTATTAAAATAAAAGCCCATTGCCGGGGATTTTGATTTTTTGGAATTTGGCGTTCTTCCTTTTTTAATTAATTGGTGGATTGTAGGCACGTTTCAAATTAAAAAGTAAAAATGAAAAACTAAAAAACTTTAAATTTCTCGCCTTTTACCCTTATAAAATAAATAAAAATCCTTTAACAGGACTGCAAAGATAATAGCAGAATTATTGAGCAGGTGTCAAACCCCGTCACTAAAAGAAAGACCGCGAAGCTTTTGTATTCCGTGATATACCTAAGCAACGTTATTTACCTATTAGATAAGCTGATTAGGTTATAATATGGCTTCTGTTGGGAATATCTGTCTTTCTTTAGTACGGGGTCAAATAATTATTGGTGCGCGCTGAGGGGATTGAACCCCCGGCCTTCTCGGTGTAAACGAGACGCTCTACCACTGAGCTAAGCGCGCATAATTAAAAGCCGTTGTTAATTTTCGATTGTTTTTTGATTATCTTTTGAATCCAATTTTCAACAAATATTACAACCACCAGAAAGATTGTTACAAATACGGCGAATATCTTCAAGTCCATTTTTAAAATCGCGGTTCCTTCGGCAAACATATAACCAAGAGAAACAAAAAAAACTGTCCAGACAAAGTCGGCGGGAATGGTATATTTGACGAGTTTTTTAAACGGCATTTTAAAATATCCGCTGGCAATCAAAACAAATCGATTGATTGAAAATCCGAATTTGGAAACAAAAACGTGAAAATAATTTATTTTATTAATTTTATCTAAAACTGATTTAATTTTTTCCAAATTGAAAAATAAAAATTTTTTCTTTTCAGTTTGTAAAAGTTTCATGCCTATAAACCAAAACAGAACGTCATGAATTATCACCCCCGCTAACGCGATAAAAACGGAATCTAAAAAATCTATTGTTCCACTCCTAACCAAAATGCCGGCAAAAATCAAAATAAGTTCGCCTTCAATAAACATACCCAAAAATATCGCGACATAAGTCAAAATTCTGTGAACCTCGGAAAAATTCATCAAAAAATTCTCAACCATTGTTTTATTGTAACAATTTAAAAACAAAAATTTCAACAAAATGAATTGTATAAATAAAAAAACCGTCCCAATGTACATCGGGACGGCAATAATAATCTTCAAACCTAATAATGAGCGACGTTTTTGAAATCACGGTCGCGCACTATCCAGGTTTCGGTCTGGCGCCGCGAGCTGTCGGCGTAAAAATCTTTCGCAAAACTGCCCGCGACATTGTGCTGTTTTCCACACTGCTTGACGACCAGAATGGAAACTTTTTTGTACCCTCTGTTTTCGTAGGGGAAATTTTTAACTTTTACTATCTGGCTTTCCCCCTGCCTTATATCCCCGATGTGAAGCCCATCCGCCAAAACCGCGAGTTCGCAGTTCCCTGAAATCATATTCTGGACGGTTAAAATGGACTCCGCGTAAAACTTTTCATGATAGGGAACGGCATTGGGATAATAAGGGTAGGGCCGAAACAGATACCCGTCAAGACGGATGTCCGGAGTAAAGAAAATTTTCTCTCCGCAAGAACAACCTGAAAAAAACAGCGCTCCCAGCGATAAAACAATCAGGATTTTCTTCACAATATACCCCCTTTAAAATTTAATTTATGTTAATTTACTGATAAAATTATATGACATTAAAATAGTTTTGTCAACCCCGCACCTTTCAAATAAAAAGCCCTAAATAAATAGGGCTTTAAAATAAACATGCTCAGCGCGCAAAAGAATTTATTGATTTCAGAGGAAGAGAGATTTCAAACTTAGTCACAAAACGAGATTTGTTATTATTTTCTCCAGTGTCGGCGCTTCGCGCTTCTATGTGGCCGCCGTGCGACGTCATTACCGCGTAAACATTCGCCAATCCTAAGCCAGTGCCGTTGTATTTGGTGGTGAAAAACGGGGAAAAAATGTCTTTTAAGTCGTCTGGTTTTATTTTTTCTCCATTATTTGAAATTATAACTTGAAACAAATTCCGTTCCGGATAAAACTCTGTTTTTACCAAAATTTTTGACGCCTTGGCTTCAACCGCGTTTTTGATTATATCTTGGACAGACGCGCCGAAGTATCTTTTATCAAGATAAACAACGGCTTTATCAAGATGTTTTTCAAGCTCAAATGAAAATTCAATGTTTTTTTCTTTCATATTAAGCATTCCGATTGTTTCTTTCAAAAATCTATTGATGTTGTTTTTCTCGAGAACAATGCAATTTGGAATTCTACAAAATGTCATTATCTCGCTGATGAACTTTTCAAGTTCTAACGACTCTTTGAAAATTATTTTTATTTTCTCTTTGATTTTCTGACGATTGTTTTGATCGGGGATTATATTGAGGTCTTTGTCTATTTTTTCAAATATGTTTTGAGTAAAACCCCCAATTATTCCCAGTTTATTGCGGAATGTATGCGAAATCCCGGCAGTATGCTTTCCTAAGACCGACATATTTTCCATATCTTTAATCCTTCCCAGTGTCTCCTCGTACTTAACCCGTCTCTCAAATTCCTTTCCTATAACCATGGCGCAAAATTTGGTGAGTTCCTTGATTTTTTTAAAGCAAAGATCGCCGTGTTTTTCAATCGTGTCAATAATCAAAATCCCAATATTAATGTCTTTGTAATACAGCGGCGCGTACAAAATTGAATTTATTTTATAAACATCAATCAATCCTTTCATGTACGCGACGCGCAGGTCTTGGGCGGGATGAACGATTATCATCATTTTCTTATTGTTCATCACCTGTTCCAAAAATCCTTTACCATACTCATAGGTAATTTCCGTTCCGATGCTGTGGCCTGTTTTGGGAACGCCGGCTCTGATGTAAAAATTTTCTTTTTCTCTGGCGATAAAACAAACCCGTTCGCATCCGGAAACTCCGGCAGCCAACTCCGCGGCAACATTCATCATCTCGCAAATATCATCGCTTAAAATCAACCTAATCAATGCCTCAAAATCCAAATCATTTCCCATGATTTTCTCCTTTTTTACTCCCACACCTATACATATTTAATTTTAAAGTGTTCTAATATAAAAAAAGCACCTTTTCAGGCGCTTGTCAACCCCGTCATCTTTGGTCTCCGCGAGGCGTTAGATATCTAACGCCTCGCGGAGACCTTAATTATTCCAATGTCGCTTATTCCTTTTCTTCTATTTCTTTTTTTATTTTTCCAACCAACTCTTCCAAAGAAATTTCTCCTTTTTGTCCTTCTTTATAATGACGGACGTTGACGGTTTTATTTTTAACCTCTTTGTCGCCGACAACCAATATGTATGGAATTTTTTGAATCTCCGCTTCGCGGATTCTTTTTCCAACCGTATCTTCGTTTAAAAACTCGGCGCGGATTCCCTCGGCTTTTAACAAATTAAAAATTTCTTCGGCGTATTTTTTATGCGTCTCTCCGACATTTATAATTGTCGTTTGAACAGGCGACAGCCATAATAGAAGATGGCCGGCCGTTTTTTCCAAAAGAAGGGCAAAAAATCTTTCAAACGAGCCAAATATCGCGCGATGAATTATCACCGGCGGTTTTTCTTTGCCGTCCTTGTCAATATAGCTGAGATTGAATTTATCGGCCGAATAATAATCAACCTGAATTGTCGCAATAGTGTCTTCTTTACCATGGACGTTTTTAATTTGAATGTCTATCTTAGGTCCATAGAACGTCGCTTCGCCGACCGCCTCGACAAATTTGAGATTTAATTTTTCCAAAACTTTCCTCAAAATATCCGCGCCGTCATCCCACATTTTTTTATTTTTAATGTCGCCGAATTTTTCCTTATTTTTGAAATCCGGAAGTGAAAGCCGATACCAATAATCGGAAATTTTAAAATCTTTAAAAACTTTGTTATGTAAATTAAGAATGCTTTCAATTTCTTTCTCAAGGTGTTTCTGGCTCGCGTAGATGTGAGCGTCATTCTGAGTAAATCCTCGCGCCCTTATCATGCCGCTCAAAACGCCTGACCTTTCAAAACGAAACACGTTTCCGAATTCGGCGATTCTCAAAGGCAAATCGCGATAACTCCTGATTTTATGGCTGTAAATAGAATGGTGGTGCGGACAATTCATCGGCCTCAAATAAAATTTCTCGCCCTCAATTTCTATCGGCGAATACATATCATCTTTGTAATGCGCCAAATGGCCGGACGTCTTATATAAATTTTCTTTTGCCAGAATCGGCGTTAAAACATGCTGATAGCCGTTCTCTTTTTCCAAATTATATATGTAATCTTCAAGCTGACGGCGGATAAAATACCCTTTTGGCAGCCACAACGGCAAACCCTTGCCGATTTTTTCGTCAATCATAAACAAGTCCAATTTTTCTCCCAAAATTCTATGATCTCTTTTTTCAATTTCCTCTTGAAGTTTTAAATAATCGTCCAATTCTTGTTTGGTTTCAAAGGCGACGCCGTAAATTCTGGTAAGCATCGGATTTTTTTCGCTGCCGCGCCAATAAGCTCCCGCAATTCTTATTAGTTTAAAAGCGTCCGGGTTGATTTCTTTTGTTGACTTGACGTGCGGCCCCGCGCAAAGGTCGGTAAAGTCGCCGGATTTATAAATAGTAATGGGGTTTTTTGAAGTATTGAGTTCTTCAATAAGTTCCAGCTTATACGGCTGTTCGGAAAAAAATTTTTTGGCTTCCTCATACTTAATTTTCTCTTTCTTAAAAACCAAGCCCTCTTTAATAAATTCTTTAATTATTTTCTCAAGCTCCGGCAAATCCTTATCGGAAAAAATTTCCTTGCCAAAATTAAAATCGTAATAAAACCCGTTTTCAATAATCGGGCCGATGCCCAATTTCGCATAAGGATGCTTTTTCAAAACCGCCATTGCCAAAAGATGAGCAAGTGAATGGCGAATCTTTTCAATTTGATTCCTTTTATCCATATTACATTAAGATTAAACCAATAATCGCCCAGTTTCAAGAAAAATTAAATATATAAATACTATTTGTATACATTTCATACGATCGTAGAAAGTGTATACAAATTTAATCCATTACAAACAACAAACAAAAAGAAGTTTTTTACCTGTGACCAGCGGCTAATCGCCGGCGGCTGTATTTAAATTAACTCTATAGCCCCCTGGCAAATAAATTTCGGTTCGCTGTCGCGCCAAGACAAGCGGCCTTCGGCGATTAAAATACTGTTCTCATGCCATAGCGCGGGATTGCGGGAAAGCGTATCCGTGAACACAATCATTTCCAATGTATCGTTAAAATCCTCAAGCCGAGCAAAAATCATGGGCTGGCCGTTTTTAGTGACGATTTTTTGTATTTTAGTTATGACTCCCGCTATGCGGCAATTGCCGTTTCCATTTCCATTTTTATTGTTTGAATCGCTGTTCCCCAACAATTCTTTTATGGGTTTAACTCCGTTTGCGGTTAATTTATGGACATGCTCATTTAGCGGGTGGTCGGAAACGTAAATCCCCAACAATTCTTTTTCCCACAACAACTTGTCTTTTTTGGAAGCGGGAGAGGATGTTTTAAGATTCAAATGGTCAATGGCGAAACCGGCGCCGAACAAATTATTTTGCGAAACCGCTTTGTCTTTTTTCGCGTTTTGGCTGAAACGCAAAATTTCATCTATGTTCGCCAAAAGTTTCCCGCGTTCAACGCTTAATGAATCGAAAGCTCCGCCTTTAATCAAACTCTCCATAGATTTTTTATTGACGTCTTTGTGGCGGACACGATTCAAAAAATCCTCAACAGATTGGAACGGGCCGCCGCGCTGGCGTTCATCAATGACGGCGTTCACGACGTTTTCCCCGACGTTTTTTATCGCCAATAATCCAAAGCGAATATTGTTGTTTTCAGGAGTAAAACTAACGAAGCTTTGGTTTATGTCTGGCGCCAAAACGTTTATTTTCATTTTTTTGGCTTCGCTTATCAAAAATGACGCTCTCTCGGTGTCTCCGCTGTCGGCGTTAAAAAGCGAAGTTGTAAATTCAATCGGATAATGTGCTTTCAAATAAGCGGTTTGATAAGCGATTAAAGCGTAACAAGCCGCGTGCGAGCGATTAAAACCGTATTTGGCAAACGGCGGGAATAATTCCCAAATTTCTTTGGCAATTTTTTCGTCAATTCCGTTTTTAATCATTCCCAATATCAATCTTTCTTTCTGGGCATCAAGAAGCTCTTTGATTTTTTTGCCGATAGCTTTGCGAAGAGTGTCGGCTTCGGCCAAAGTAAAGCCGCCCAAGTCGCGGGCGATTCTCATCATCTGCTCTTGATAAACGCCGATGCCGTAAGTCGATTTTAAAATCGGCTCAAGCTTCGAATGAATGTAAGAGACCTCTTCCAAACCGTGTTTCCTTTTAATGTAATGGGGAATAAGTTCCATTGGGCCCGGCCTATACAAAGAAACCATAACAATAATATCTTCAAATTCGTTCGGTTTTAATTCTTTTAGATAACGGCGCATTCCCGACGACTCCAACTGGAATACGCCCGTTGTATCGCCTTTTTTTAAAAGTTCAAAAGTTTTTTTATCTTCAAGAGGAAGTTCGGAAATTTTAATGTCTTCGTTCCCGTTGTCTTTAATAAGTTTTAACGTCTCTTCTATAATCGTAAGGTTTTTAAGCCCCAAAAAATCCATTTTTAATAATCCCAAGTCCTCAATGCCGTGCATTTCTATCTGAGTAATCAAAGTATTGTCCCCTTGCGGAGCCCATTGCAAAGGAACGTAATTTATTAAGGGCTCCGGCGCGATAACGACGCCGCAGGCATGAACTGAAGCGTGTCTTGCGACTCCTTCCAGATGTTTTGCGGCGTCTATCAGTTTTTTAGCGTCGGGATTGGCATCGTATATTTGTTTCAATTCAGCGACTCCTTCCAATGATTCGTTCAAATCCATATGGAAAGGAATCAGTTTGGCGATCTGGTCGCAAAGTCCATAAGTCAAACCCAGGGCCCTCCCCGCGTCGCGAATCGCGGCCCGCGCCGCCATTGTCCCAAAGGTGATGATTTGAGCGACTTTATCTTCGCCGTATTTTTGTTTTACATAACTAAAGACCTCGTCACGCCTGATGTCGGTAAAATCTATGTCAATATCGGGCATCTGAATGCGGTCCGGATTTAAAAACCTTTCAAAAAGCAAATCGTATTTCAACGGGTCAATGTCCGTAATGCCCAAAATGTAAGAAACCAAACTGCCCGCGGCCGAACCCCGGCCCGGACCCACAACAATGCCGTGATTTTTCGCCCAACCGATTAAATCCTGAACAATCAAAAAATAATCGGCGAAGCCGGTTTTTTGGATAACTCCCATTTCGTAATCAAGCCGGTCTTTGATTTGTTGAGTGATTTCAGAAAATCTTTGCGGCAGTCGTTCGCTGACGATTTTTTCAAGAAAGGAATTCGGGGTTTCGTTTTCGGGCAACGCGAATTTCGGCAAACGGTTTTTGCCGAGGTCTAATTTCACATTGCAGCGCTCCGCGATTTTTACGGTATTTTCCACGGCTTCCGGTAAATCCTTAAACGCTTCCGCCATTTCTTCCCCGGGCTTTAAAGAAAAATCATCCACCTTCATGCTAAGCCGGCTGGCATCGTTAATCGTATTGCCGGTTTGAACAGCCAACAAAATATCATGATAGTCCGCGTCTTCCGGGCGGGCATAATGAATATCCTGGGTCGCCACCAACGGTATGTTTAATTTTTTTGCGAACGCGATAATCCCCTCATTGGCTTTCCCCACTACGTCAATTTTCGGATGAAAACCTATTTCCAAAAAGAAATTTTCTTTGCCGAAAATATCCTGGTATTCTTTTATCGTTTCTTCCGCTTTTTTTATTTGATTATTTAAAATCAACTGCGGAATTTCCGCGCCCACGCAGCCGGAAAGCGCGATTAATCCTTCGTGATGCTGTTTTAAAAGTTCCTTGTCCACTCTCGGCTTGTAATAAAATCCTTCAAGATGCGCCTTTGAAGAAAGCTGGATTAAATTTTTCCAGCCAATTTCGTTTTCACAAAGCAAAGTAAGGTGATGATAATTTTCTTTTTGTTTTCCGTTACTGTTGATATTTTCATCGTCGGAATGGTTTTGATTTTGCGTTTTGACAAGCTGCTTGTTATGCCTGCTGCCCAAAGCGACATACGCCTCCATGCCCAAAATCGGCTTGATGCCGGCCTTGATCGCTTTTTTATAAAATTCGATTGAGCCGTAAAGATTGCCGTGGTCGGTCAAAGCCAACGCATCCATCCCGAGTTCCTTGGCGCGGGTTATCAAATCGTCAATTTTAGCCAAACCGTCCAAAAGCGAATAATGAGAATGGGTGTGAAGGTGGACAAATTTCATAAAAATTTAATTTTTCATTCCCAGTATAAAATAAATTTTTCCAAATGTCTCTATTGACAAACCGGGATAATCACTTATTATTTACCAAAACATTAAAAAGGTCGCTTTTTTAATTAAAAGTTTATGAGTAAAACTTTGAAAATTTCAAATAAGAAAAGTTGGGGAGAGGGCTTTGATACCGAAGAAATAGCTGAAGGCGGGGACTCAAAAAAGGGGGTTGACGATTTCGGCGAAGAAAGCGATTCCCCGAGCAAAGACAAGGACAAGGAATTGGACGCTGAATGGAGCGAGGAAGACAATATAAGTTAAAAAATGAAAGGTTGATTCTTCCCCCGCATAATTTATTTATGCGGGGGATTTATTTATTGGTGATTTTTAACGCAAAAAGGTAAAATTAAAAAATGGCAAAAAACAAAAAAATTTCTTTCTGGGCAAAATTAGGCGTTTCCACATTCTTGTTTTTAATCGGGCTTGGAGTTTTCGCTTTTTACAATTTGGCCAATCTCGCCAAAAATTTGCCCGACCCCCAGCAATCAATCAGCTGGCAGATGTCGCAGTCAACAAAAATTTACGACCGCACCGGGCAAGTCCTTCTTTATGAAATGAATAATCAGGGCAAAAGAACTGTTGTTTCTTTGAGCCAAATACCCGATTATGCCAAAACAGCGACAATCGCGGTTGAAGACAAAGATTTTTATACACATTCGGCGCTTGATTGGCGCGGCATCGCGCGTTCAATAATTAAAAATTTAATAAGAGGCGGTTTTGCGCAGGGCGGTTCCACAATAACCCAACAACTTGCCAGAAACGCTTTTCTCACTCCGGAAAAAACAATCAGCAGAAAATTGAAAGAAATTATTCTTTCGTATTGGATTGAAAAATATTATTCCAAAGACAAAATTCTGGAATTATATCTCAACCAAATCAGTTATGGAGCCGGCTCTTACGGGATTGAAGCGGCCAGCCAAGTTTATTTCGGAAAATCGGCCAAGGATTTGACGCTTCTTGAAGCCGCGATATTGGCCTCGATGCCGCAATCGCCGTCGTATTATTCCCCGTGGGGTCCGCACTTGGACGAATTACTAAAAAGAAAGGATTACGCTTTGGAACAAATGCGCAATCTCGGATTTATTGACGCCGAAGAACGCGACAGAAACACGAAAGAGAAACCGCAGTTTGTTGAAAAAAATATCGGCAATATAAAAGCTCCGCATTTCGTGATGATGGTTAAGGACTACTTAATCAACAAATACGGCGAGGATTTGGTCAATAAAGGCGGTTTGAAGGCAATCACGACTCTTGACCTGAATCTTCAAAAAATCGCGGAAATGGCGGTTGTAAACGGCGCAAAAAGAAACAGCGAACTTTATAAAGGCAATAACGCGGCTTTGGTTGCCCAGGACCCTAAAACCGGCCAAATTCTGGCTTTGGTCGGGTCCGCGGATTATTTTGACACGGCCAACGAGGGGAACTTCAACGTCGCGGTCCAGGGATTAAGACAGCCGGGGTCAGCCATAAAACCGCTTATTTACGTGACTGCTTTTAAAAAGGGCTATTCACCGGACACAGTTGTTTTTGACGCGCCTACTGAATTCTCCACAGACAGCCAAAAATGCCCTCTTATAAATATTAATTATTCAAAAGATATGGAGAAAGAGTGCTACCATCCGCAGAATTTTGACCAGCAATTCCGCGGTCCGGTGAATTTAAGGAGCGCTTTGGCGCAGTCAATAAACATTCCGGCGGTGAAAATGCTTTATCTGGCCGGATTAAACGACGTGCTCCAAACCGCTCAGGACTTCGGAATCACCACATTAATTGACCCGAGCCGCTACGGACTTTCTCTGACTTTGGGCGGCGGAGAAATTAAACTTATTGAGTTAGTAGGGGCCTATTCGGTTTTCAGTCAAGAAGGCGTCAAACACCAGCAGAATTTTATTTTAGAAGTAAGCGATTATAACAACAACGTTTTGGAAAAATATCTGGACCGCGCGACTCAGGTGATTGAACCGCAATACACGCGACTCATAAACGACATTCTTTCCGACGCGGAAGCCAGAAAGCCGCTTTATCAGGCAAGTTTTAATCTGACTGTTTTTGACGGCAGAGACGTGGCTATGAAAACGGGGACCACAAACGACCATAAAGACGCCTGGACAATCGGCTATTCTCCTTATCTTATCGCCGGGGTTTGGGCCGGAAACAACCATCAGGAGTCAATGCAAAAAAACGCCGGCAGTATTTTGGCGGCGTTGCCGATTTGGAACGAATTTATGAGTCAAGCCTTAAATAATTTCTCAAATGAAAGCTTTAATAAACCCGAACCCTTTTCAGAAATAAAACCCATGTTAAACGGCCAATACTTAATAGACAATCAAGTTCACGATATTTTGTATTTTGTTGATAAAAACGACCCATTGGGAGCGGCTCCTCAAAACCCTCAAAACGACCCGCAATTCAACAATTGGGATTTTCCGGTTCAGGTATGGGTGAAACAAAATTTACCTTTTATTAATCAAATACAATAAAAAGAGTTAAGTGGCCTTAATGGGCATTAAAATATAAAAGTAATTGGGATTATTGGAGGATTTTATAACAGCCGGTTTATTATCGTTGTTTAAACCGATAAAAACATTCTCTTCTTTTATATTTTTTATCCCGTCAAAAAGAAATTTCCAATTAAAGACGATTTCCACGGGATCGCCTTTGATTTTAGCGGGAATTAAGTATTGATTTTCACCCAAAGCCGCCGATGATGAATAAATTTCAAGATTTTTTGCGTCTTTTTTAATGCTTATTTTAATTTCATTAAGCCGGTCGGAAAAAGAACTGGTTAATTTTAAAGCGCTGATTAATTCGTTTTTATTTATATTTATTTCAGTTGAAGTGGAGTTTGGAATAATTGGTTGGTAGTCGGGGAATTCTCCGTTAATAAGCCGAGAAACCAACTCAAATTTTTCCGATTTGAATAAAATTTGGTTGGAATCAAAAAAGATGGCGATTTTCTCATTGGTTTTATCCGGAATAATTCTGATTAATTCGTAGATTGTTTTTAATGGAATAATGGTTTTAAATTTTTTATTTATATTTGTTTTAAAATCGCTTTCATTGATTAATTTTTCCGCCAATCTAAAACTATCGGTAGCCGCCAATTTAATAAATCCATTTTGAAAATCAAATAAAATTCCGTTTAGTTCCGGCCGGAGCGCGGAAATTTGGGCGGCGTTTATAACTAATAAAAAAGCCTCTTTTAAAAGCGCGGATTCTATTTCTATAAATTCGTTAATATTTTCAAGTTTTGGAATAATTGGAAATTCTTCTTTTTTAATTCCTTGGATTTTCGCGTTGTAATTTTCAGTTTTAATTATTAAATTATTATCTTTAATTTCTAGATTAATTCTTTCATTTTGAAGATTATTAATAATAGTTGAAATAATATTTATTGGGATGGTTAATTCTCCGTCTTTAATTATTTTAGCGGGTATAAAACTTACAGCCGCGATTTCCAGATTAGTCGCTGAAATTTTTATTTTATTATCAAACGTCTCTAAAAGAAAATTTCTTAAAATCGGCAAGGTTAAATTTTCAGAACCGATTTTTCCTAAAATATTCAAACCTTCCTTTAAATTAGATTTTAAAACCACTAATTCCATATATTTATTTTTTTATCCCCATTCCTACTATTACTATTATATATATATTAGTAGTAGTGGTAGTAGAGAGGTTGATTTTTGTTGATAAGTTAAAAAATTATAACAAACAACTTAATATTTTTTAATAAAACTTGTTAAAAAGTTGTTGATAAATTACTTATTATTAATTATTTCTTTTATTAAAATTATTTTATTATTTAATTTTTGGTCGGAATTAAGTTGTTTATTTATTTTTCCCCACGCGTGAATCACGGTTGTGTGGTCTCTTTTCCCCAACTTATAACCAATATCAGTGTAAGACATACCTAATAAATCTTTAAGTAGAAACATCGCGATTTGGCGCGGCTCAACAACCTCTTTTCTTCTTGAATGGTCTATAATATCTTTTTCCGTCAATTCAAAAAAATTAGCGATTACCTGGATTATTTGGCTTGGAGTGATGTTTTTAAAGGATTGTTCGGTGGTTTTATTGATAATTTCCTCAATTAATTTTTGACTTAATTCAATATTTTTAACTTCTTGATAAAAAAGAATTTTATTCAACACCCCTTCCAACTCGCGGATATTTCTTTGAATTTTAGTGGCGATAGTTTGAGTGATGTTGTCCGGCAGAAACGAATTTTTTTCTTGAAGTTTTGTTTTAATAATCGCCAAGCGCATTTCAAAATCCGGATACCCGATGTCGGCTATCATGCCGCCGGAAAAGCGCGACCGAAGGCGCTCTTGTAAAACCGGAGTGGCTTGGGGCGAGCGGTCGGAAGAAATTATTATTTGTTTATTGGCTTCATAAAGCGAGTTGAAGGTGTGAAAAAATTCTTCTTCGCTTCTTTCTTTTCCCGCGACAAATTGAATGTCATCAATAATCAACACGTCAATATTTCGGTACCTTTCTTTTACATCTTCCATTCTTTTGTTTCTTATCGCGGAAACGACGTCATTGACGAATTTTTCCGAAGGAACGTATCTGACTTTAATTTTATTTTTATAATCGCTTTTTATTTCATTGCCGATTGCCTGAAGAAGATGGGTTTTTCCCAAACCGGTGCCGCCGTAGATAAAAAACGGATTGTATTTTTTACCGACTTCTTTGATGATGGCCTGGGCCGCGGCATAACAAAGTTCATTTGAAGAACCGACAATGAACGATTTCAAAGTATATTTCGGATGAAGATTGGTTTCGGGGTCAATTTTAAATTCTTCAAAAGAATTTTGCGGCTGTTTTTTGTCGGACACGTTATGTATGGTTATTTTTTGTTCAACAACTGCGGGAATAACCATATAATGGACTCGTCTTACCGAATTATCCAAGGAGCACAGCGCGTCATAAATATTTTTATGGTATTTGTTTTGAACCCATTCTTTCGCGAAGTTGTTTCCAAGCGCGATTATAACTTCACCGTCGGGGTTTTTTTCAATAAGCCGGCTGTTTTTGAACCAGGTTAAAAAATTCGGCCGGGAAATCTGAATTTCCAATTCCGCCAAAACCGATTGCCAAAGTTTTTCAGGTTCCATGGTTTGATTTAATAATTTATAACTAAATAATAACTGACTAACAAAGTGTAACTATTATACTTGGTTTTTATTTTTATAAAAGCCAGCGGAAAAAGAAAAATTTTCGAATAACCTGGGGATAACTCCGTTCAAGCATTTTTTCGCAAATACGCCTACGCTGAATGAAAAATAATTTCGCTCATAACGATAAAATGCCGCCCTGCTACACGGGCACCCGGAATTTTATCTACTCGCTTCAAAATTTTTCTATTCAGCTACGGCAATATTTGCTGCTAAAAATGCTCTCACTTCTGGAAAACAAAAACTTTAACGTATCCGGGAGAATTTTCTACTCGTTCATTAAATTTTAAACATTTTACGGCTGTATTCGCTATGAAAATATGCTCACTCTTTGGAAATAAAGTAATAGGGTTGTGTTTTAGTGATTACTTTATTACAATCAACATTAAAGTCAATATATAAATTAACCAACGACCAACAACTAACGACCAACGACGAAATTTAAAAGTCGTAAGTCGTAAGTCGTAAGTCGTAAGTCAAATTGTCCACAACTTATCAACCCAGCAAAAGAAAAAGAAAAAGAACCCACGGCTTCTTAAAAAGAAAAAGAACCACAGGAGGCCGCGCAACCGTCCAAAGAAGGCGGCAAAAAGGCAGGAAAAAGGTGGTAGTGTAAGAAACTACCTCTTATTTGTCAGGGTTGACAAAAAGCGGCATATTTTGTTAAATTAAAGCAGTTATACAAACCAAAAGCTAAAAGGTTTGATTTTAAAAATCAAATAAGGAGGCATGAGATGAGAAAGGTTTTAATGGCATTTACAATGATTTTTGCAATGGCGGCGTTTTTGATGAGCAGCGGATGCGCCGTGCATATGCTGGCAAACGCTCCCGACAGGATTGAAGTTGATTCGGTGAAGCCCGGCATATACCGCGCCGAGGTCATCGCGCAGTTCGGTCAGCCGGTCGCATCGGGCAAGGACGACAACAACAACGACTTTGAAACTTTCGCTTTCAAAACCGGTTCCAGCGGTTTCGCCAAATTGACAAGGGGTTTGTGGTACGGCTTAACCGACCTCGCCAGCTTGGGGGCTGCGGAGATTTTATGGACCTTTATAGAAAGTTCGGTTCAGTCGGGAAGAATAATAGCGAAAGTGACTTATGATTCGCGCGGCAAGGTTATTGACGTTAAAATAGAAAAAGCGCCCGATATTAGCTATTTAAGAATGAATTACGCAAAGGCGGGTATGTATCGCGCCGATATCGTCGCTTATTATGGAAGTCCGTTGGGTTCGGGGAAAGATGAATCCGGCCGGGATTTTGATGTGTTTTCGTTTTTGGAAACATTTTCAATTCAATCTTCAACGGAGGTTGAATGGATTAATATAAAAGTGACTTACGATACAAGCAATAAAGTATCGGACATTAAAGAGTTAAAAGACAAGGCGTTGCTGAAAAAAATCCAAAAGGAAAAGGAGAGAGAGTAATGAAAAGAATGATGGCGACAATAATTTTAGTTGTAGCGATTGCTTTTACGGCAAGCGGATGCGGCGGTTTCAAAATGGTGGTGGACGCCCCCGACAGGATTGAAGTTGATTCGGTGAAACCCGGCATATACCGCGCCGAGGTTATCACGCAGTTCGGCCAGCCGGTCGCATCGGGCAAGGACGACAACAACAACGACTTTGACACCTTTGCTTTCAAAACCGGTTCCAGCGGTTTCGGCAGAGTAACAAGGGGGTTGTTATATGGGATAACCGACCTTCTCAGCTTGGGGCTCATGGAATTTTTGTGGACTCCGATAGAAAGCGGCATTCAAGCGGGTAAGACGAAAATGAAAGTGACTTATGATATAAACGGAAAAGTCATAGATGTTAAAGAGTTATAAAAATATTTACCAAGGCAGCGCGGGAAATTTCCCGCGCTCTTTTTTTATGTTAAAGTTAATTAATGATTGCCAAAAAATACAAGCTCCCGATAAAAGAATTTTTAACAAAAAGATCCAAATTTTTCTTGAAATCGGAATTTTTTGGCATTCGGGCCAATCCGAATGATTTGAAATTCAGCCGTTTCGGAGTCGTGATAAGCAAAAAAGTTTCTCCAAAAGCGGTGCAAAGAAATAAAATTAAAAGAATTATTTTTGATTTTATTCGGCTGGAAAAATTACATCTTCTGGCGGGCAAAGACATTTTGCTCACTGTTCTGCCTCCCGCGGCTAAATTAAATAAAAAAGAATTGGAGAAAAATCTGGGAGAAATTTTAAGAAGTGGTTAAACCAACCTATAATTTATTTCTTTCACTCCCCCAACATTTTTCAATTTTAAAATCAATTTTTCAACTTTTTCTTTGTCGCTTGTGTCGCAGATAATTTTAATGGCCGGGAAATGAGCGGTTTTTGGGACGTTCATTTCGGCGATATTGATGTGGGATCGTGAAATAACAGCCGCGATGTCTTTAAAAAGTCCGATTCTGTCGGATGCCGTGATTTTTAATTCGGTTCGGTGTTTGATTTTCGCCAGACCGGATTCTTTGTGAATTAATGATTTAATTTTTCTTTTAGCGCTTTCGGTTTTGACGAAACCAAGCCACGACTCCGACGGCTTTTTGTTTTTTTGGACTAAAATTTCTATCATATCGCCGGATTGAATTTGATAATCAAGCGGAACGATTTTATTGTTTATTTTGGCGCCGGCGCATTGATCGCCGATGGATGAATGGATTTGATACGCGAAATCAACAGGCGTGGAGCCGGCCGGCAAGTCAACAACCTCTCCTTTCGGGGTGATGGCAAAAACCCTGTCTTTGAAAAAATCAACCTTCAATGAACTTAAAAATTCTTTTGAATCCGCGATTTCTTTTTGCCAATTTTTTAATTGTTGGACCCATTTCAATTCTTTTTTCTCGGCAAAAATAGGTTTGCTTTCTTTGTAGTCCTTTGTTGTTTTAGCCTGGGTGTACGCCCAGTGGGCGGCGATGCCGTTTTCCGCCTCCTCATGCATTTGGACGGTTCTGATTTGGAATTCCATTGGTTTATTGTCCAGACAAAAGACCGTGGTGTGCAAACTTTTGTAGCCGTTAGGTTTAGGTAACGCGATGTAGTCCTTAATTTTACCGGGAAGCGGCGGCCAAAGCTGGTGTATCGCGCCGAACGCGGCGTAGCATTCTTCAATTGTGTTAACGATTATTCTCATCGCCACCAGATCGTAAACCTGGTCCAAGTTCATGTCTAAGCGAAGCAGTTTTTTGTACAAACTGGAAATTCTTTTGGCGCGGGAGTCAATTTTAACGGGGTTAACATTGTTTTTATTGAGTGTTTCTTCAACCACGGGCTTTACTTTTTTTAAATAATTTTCCAAATCATCGTAATGGCTTTTTAAATTTTCTTTTACCCATTTGTATTCTTCGGGATAAAGATATGGGAACGATAAATCTTCCAACTCGCCCGCCAAATTTTGCATTCCCAGCCGGTATGCGAGCGATGCGTAAATTTCCGAAGTTTCCAGTGAAATTCTTTTTTGTTTTTGCGGAGACAAGGCGGCAAGCGTTTTCATGTTGTGCAAACGGTCGGCGAGCTTTATAAAAATAACGCGCAAGTCCTCGCTGGTCGCTAAAATCATTTTACGCACGTTTTCAGCGCGGTGTTTTGTTTTTTCTTCTTCAGCGCGTTCACCTCGATATTTTAATTTTCCCAGTTTTGTGACACCGTTGACTAAAAAGGCGGTTTCTTCGCCGAATCTTTGTTTTATTTGTTCCAGAGTTGTTTTGGTGTCTTCAGCGACATCGTGCAAGAGTCCAGCCGCGATTATTTGCGCGTCCAGTCCCCATTTGGCAAGCTGCAGGGCGGTTTGGTATGGGTGATTAAAATACGGCTCGCCGGATATTCTTTTTTGGCCGGCATGAGCTTTTTGACTGAATTCGTAAGCTTCTTTAATTATTTTTTTGTCAGCATCTGTCAGCCGGTTTTCTTCGCTAGCGGCGTAAATGCCGTTTAGAGAAGGATTTGACGAAAAATTATTAGTATTATTCATGGTTGTGATATCATCTATTCCACCACAAATTATATTGACAATCAAGGGTTAAACTGGCAGAATTGCGTTAGCGCATTACAAAGGAGGATGGTTATGGCTGATAAAGTGATTGAATTAATAAGCGGAGTATTAATTGTTGTAGCAATTACATTTTTGATTATCGCGATTATTTTGATGTCCAAAGAAGAGAAAGAGCCAGAGAAAAAATCAGATCAAGAAAAATTAGTACTTTCCTTTTTGTTTTTAACATCAACCATTTTTGACATTTTTTGTTTTTTTCAAAAAGAATGGATAATGGTTTGGTCAATATCAATCATCTCGATTGTTATTTTCTGCTCGATTTTAGTAGTTAAAACTCAAAGTAAAAACGCTTAAGGAGGCGATTATGGACGCGATAGATATTGCTTTTGAATTGATCAGCATAATGTTTTTTTTAGAAGCCATTGCTTTGATAATTATTGATATTTTCAAAAGAAAAATATCTCAGAATTTTGCAAAAGCGTTTTTATGCGCAGCATTGGCAAATTTTTTTGCACTTGCTATTAATACGGCGAATGGAAAAACGTTTTCAGCGATAGGTTTTGGATTATTCATGATTGTGTTCATATTTATATATTTTATATTAAAAAAGGAATACAAAAAAAATTTAACGGCTGGATAATCAGCTAAAAAAAACATCAAGGGGCGAATGTAATTCGCCCTTTTTTAATTATTTTCCCAAAAGCTTGAGGAATTCTGTTTCGTTTAAAATTTTTACTCCGAGTTTTTTCGCTTTTTCATACTTTGAACCGGGTTGGGCGCCGGCTATGACATAGTCGGTTTGTTTGGAAACTGATTCGGAAATTTCGCCGCCGAGTTCTCGGATTTTTTCTTTGGCTTGGTCGCGAGGCATAGATTTCATTGTTCCTGTTAAAACAAAAGTTTTGTTTTTAAATTTAAGATTTTTCGCCCCGCTTAGAATAACCGGTTTTTCTATCTCTATGCCGGTATTTTCCAATTTTTTTAAAAACCCGATATTTTTTTGGTCGTGAAACCAGTTATAAATACTTTTACTTACTTGCGGGCCGATATCGGGAATTTCTTGCAAGGTTTCTAAGGATAAATTTTGAAAATATTTTAAAACCGCCGTTATTTTTGTTATTTGTTGTTGGTTGTTGATTATTTGTTTCGCTAGCGCGCGCGCGGTTTCTTCACCGACATGGATTATTCCCAAGCCATAAATAAATCGCGGAAGCGAGACTTTTTTACGAGATGTGATTTCTTTGATAATATTTTCAGCGGATTTTTCGCCGAATCTTTCGAGCGTCGCAATGTCGCCTTTTTTCAAATCAAATATGTCAGCGGCATCGGAAATCAGCCCTTCGTCCAAAAATCGGTCTATAATTTTCGGGCCCATTCCCTCAATATTAAAAGCTGATTTTGAAACAAAGTGTCTTAATGATTCGCGGTTTCTGGCGCCGCAATTCGGATTGGAACAACGATACGCAACGCCATCTTGAATAACTTTTGAGCCGTCAAAAGGGCAGATTTTCGGCATGTGGAATTCTTTTTCTTTTCCTGTTCTAAATTCTTTTAAAACTTGTGTGATTTGCGGAATAACGTCGCCGGCGCGGCTTACAATAATGGTGTCGCCTATTTTAAGGCCCAGGCGTTTTATTTGGTCTAAGTTATGGAGAGTCGCGTGCGTGATTGTGATTCCGCCGACATTAACCGGTTTTAAAATCGCGACCGGAGTGAGAGTCCCGGTTCTTCCAATCTGAATTTTGATGCCTTCAATAATTGTTGTCGCTTCTCTTGGAGAAAATTTGTAAGCGATGATTCCGCGCGGAGCTTTCCCGACAACGCCAAGCGCTTTAAAAGTTTTATTGTTATTGGCTATTATGACAACGCCGTCAATTTCATAATTAAGTTTTTCGCGGTGTTTTTCCCAATAATTTCTGAAGTTAAAAACCTCTTTTAAGGAATTCGCGGGCTTGTTGTTGGGATTGGTTTTGAAGCCAAATGCTTTAAGAAGCAAATGTTCTTCTAAATGGCGTGTTTGTCCGATATTTGTGGCAATGGCATATTGGAAAGAATCAAGTTTTCTGGAAGAGGTAATTTTAGGATTAAGTTGACGGACGGAACCCGCCGCCATGTTGCGGGGGTTGGCAAAAATTTTCTCGCCGCGTTTTTCATTTTCTTTGTTGATGCGATTAAATTCTTTTTTTGTTAAGAATACTTCGCCTCTGATAACTAAATGGTCAGGTTTTAGGTTATAGGTGTTAGGTTTTAGGCCGAGGGACTTTAGATTTTTAGCGACTTCGTCCGGTTCCAAAATTTTTAACGGAATCGCATCAACAGTTTTTAAATTTTGAGTGATGTCTTCTCCT
>ERZ1292625.341-Hain-H41-01um-R1-341-length-73937-cov-10_pt2 | contig 49630 bp, 60 predicted proteins | sample MGYA00564400_ERZ1292625 | MGnify/ENA primary metagenome ERZ1292625 (study PRJEB36523, sample SAMEA6512639) | groundwater metagenome | collected 2019-01-08 | study: AquaDiva: Metagenomics assemblies of 32 groundwater samples
TTCCACGCCCCCTCCTCGAACCGCAGCAGGTCCAGGGACACGCGGCTGCCGACCTCGCGCGTCACGAGATCCCACCGGAACGCCAGGAGGTCCGTGCGCGTCCGCGCCGGGCACTGCTTGCCGGGCGCTTCCCTTTTGGTCGTCTCCGCACTATAGTTTCGAAGATGCGTACGATATTACCCGAAACCAAGAACCCCGCTCTGCGGGAGAAAGCTCGTGAAATCCCCGTCGCCGACATCGGCGGCAAGAAAATCCGCTCGCTCATCGCCGATATGAAAGCCTTGCTCGCCAAGGAGGAATACGGCGTCGCACTTGCCGCCTGTCAAGTGGGCGAACCGCTCAAGCTCTTTATCGTGTCGGGCAGAGCAATGGCACGCGGGATGCGCAACTCGCCGGACGAACCGGGCATTCAACCGCCCGAAACCAGTGACGATGCGGTGCCACCTCCGCCCGATGAGGTCTACATCAATCCCGAATTTGTAAAGATTGCAAAGAAAAAAACTGAAAAGCATGAAGGTTGTCTTTCCATCCGCGACAAGTGGGGCATGGTCCCCCGCGCGGAAAAAGCGAGCGTGCGTGCGTACAACGAGAACGGCGTGCGATTCACCCGCGGCGCATCCGGATTTCTTGCGCACATTTTCCAGCATGAAATGGACCACTTGGAGGGAATACTGTACACCGAGAAAGCGACGGAACTCTATGACGAAGAACCGAACAATGAAAAATAACGTCCGGTTCGCATTTTTCGGTACGCCGACACTTGCGGCAACATTTCTCGACGACCTCGAGAGAAACGGCTACGTTCCCTCTCTTGTCGTCACCACTCCCGACAGAGCACAGGGCAGAGGTATGACGCTTCAATCTCCGCCCGTGAAGAAATGGGCAGATGAAAGAAATATTCCTGTCTTGCAACCGGAAAGACTTGACGAGAATTTTGTCGCCGCACTTGCCAAAGATTCATACGACCTGTTCGTGGTCATTTACTACGGGAAAATTCTGCCGCAAGCCGTGTTCGACATGCCGAAGCGCGGCACTATCAACGTGCATTTCTCTTTGCTCCCGCGCTGGAAAGGCACGTCCCCCATCCGCGCATCTATATTGAACGACGATAAAAAAGCCGGCACGACTTTACTTCTTATGGATGAAAAAATCGACCACGGCCCCGTCATCGCGCAAAAAGAATTCAGTATGCAGGAATGGCCGCCGAGCGCTCGCGAGCTTGAGGAGCAAGCGACGCATGAGAGCGCGCAATTGCTTTCCGAATTTATTGAGCCGTGGGTCGCGGGAGAAGTGGAAGCCCACGAACAAAATCATGACCTCGAAACACTTTGCCCGAAATTGGAAAAGACCGACGGCTACATCGACCTCTCCGATGACGCATATCAGAATCTGCTGAAAGTGAGGGCGTTTGACAGCACCATCGGTACGCACACTTTTTTTGAACGCGGCGGCAAGAAAATACGGGTTGTAATTCTCGATGCACACATCGAAGGGACCAGGCTCATTCCGGACACGGTCAAGCCCGAGGGCAAAAAGGAAATTCCGTACGCGGAATTCCTCCGCTCAGGTGCGAAGCCTCTTTAGTCGCCCATTCTCAAAAGCTTCTTGAACGCGGCGCCGCTTCTCCTCCACATACGGATGTGCACTTTGCGTTCGCGGCGAATCTGCCGCTCCGCTTCAGCTTTCGCATCATCTATCGCACCATTGATACTCTCGGAACGGTTTGTCGCACGAACGAGGCGACCGCCGGGGCTTTGAATATTGAACTCGGCGAACCAGAGATTCGCGCCATGCCGTTGATTCCCCGCGTCGCGCCCGATTTCCACCTCGCAGCGGGCGAGCTCCGCATCGCCGTTCAAAAGCTTTTCAATACGCAGGAGCCGCTCGTTGAGATACGACTGTGTTTCCTGAGTCATCTCATAACCGGTAGTTTTGATGCGTATATTCATGCGTCGATTGTAACATTTTAATTATCCGCACCGTGGATGAAGATAGTGTGACTCCGGATCCTTCGTACCATTGAAACTATTTCTTTTTATACCTTCCCATGAGCTCCGTCTGCGCAATGACGTGGCCGGCAATCGCCTTTTCTACATCGGCTTTTGAGGCTCCTGCCTGCAAAGACAATTCGGCGTCTAGCGCATAAAGTTTGAAAAAGTACCGGTGCTCGCTTGGCTCGTATTGCGGTGGCGGACACGGGCCGGTGTAGGCATTCTTGCCGGCACCGTTTGCTCCCGCTATACCTGCCGAGCCACCCTCCGGAATATCACCCGTATGCGGCGGAATGTTGAATAGCACCCAATGGTCGAACATGCCGTCGGCGTGAAGCGCCCTCGGCACGTCGGGGTCGTCCATGATAAGTGTGAGCGATTTGGTACCCGCCGGTACGCCAGCTATCGAAAGTTGCGGAGAGAGTGTGCGGTCTTCGTCGCACGTATATTTCGCGGGAATCAGTCCCCCGTTTTCAAATGCCGCGCTGGTCAGAGCAAGAGTAGATGTTGCCATAGGTGTTGCCGGTTGATTGCTAATGCTACCAGTATCACGCGGCGGCGTGAAGCCGCGATTAAATCCGTAGGCCGCGCCTGCGATAACGATGAGCCACAACACTCCGAGCAAAAGATACGCGGTGCGCATACAAGTGATGGTAACAAATCCGAATTCATTGCCAAATCATATGTTTAGTGTCATAATCAGCCGAGGAGGTTGAATATGTCAAAAAACGTAGTCGACCTCAAGAAGCGTTTTGCGTATTTTCTTGAGCTGGAGATGGAGGTGTGGTTTTTCGTCGACACAAAGGCGAAAGACGACAGACAGAAGTTCCTGGTCGGATGTTTCTCCACCCTCGCTGAACGAACTATCTGGAAACGTGCTTTCTGGCGTGACTTGCCGCACGAGGCTAAGCAATATTGCGTGATACGGCAAATCACCTGTCCGTTGCTCGAGAGTCGTCGGCGCAAGATGGACATTGACGTCCGGGGCTATAAAGGTTCGGCGACAGTAGTCGCTCGTCAAATCCTGCGGTTGGCGCGCGATAAACAGCGCACCAAACGAAGTTCTTAGTCGCGTAACACGCGTAGAGCCCCATTCGTCGGGGCTCAGTGTTTTTGTATATTCCCTATTTTTCGCTATACTCTCATGTGCCCCGCATACGGTGTTGTGTACCAGTTTCATGCTCCGCGGTAGCTCAGCGGTAGAGCGGTCGACTGTTAATCGATTGGTCGTAGGTTCGAATCCTACCCGCGGAGCAGGACACTGGTACGAGGAGGAAGGCAGGATGGTATACTTTCTGTGTATACCATGATTCAAAAAGACCGACGTACATACGCAGACCGTGCGGAATATTTGAAGAAAGCCGTCACGGAGCGACGCAGAAAACTCAAGAAGATGCTTGTGGAGTATAAGGGTGGAAAATGTGTGCTCTGCGGTTTCAAAGGTTACTTTGGTGTATTCGACCTTCACCACACCGGTGACCAGCCAAAGTCGTTCGGTATGTCCAAAGGCGGCATTACTCGTTCTTGGGCAAAAATGAAAGCCGAGGCTGATAAATGCGTCCTCATCTGCGCCAACTGCCACCGCGAGGTCCACGCCGGAATCAAAAGCTACCGCGCTAGTTATCGGTTACAAAGACAATCAAAAGGTACCTGACACTATTATCTTCTTGCGAATATATAAGGAAGGACTATAGTCGTGAGAGTAATGGGACTGACGCCAAGGGAGGTCGTCATGCTACAGATAGCTCTCAAAGCAGTTCTTTTCGGAGGCGCTGTCGAAATCGGATTCATGGAATTTGCGATACGACTCATTCCATCCCACGGTATTAGACTTGGGCTTGCCCTCACGTGCGCACTAGCTGGCTCGACTATGATATCTGCTGTACTCAGCTATCTCGGCATTTCGTCGGATCAAGCAAGGGCGATTGTTAAATTGGAATTCCAGCCGTCGAAAGGAGAGTCAGAAGTGCGAGCTGAAATGGAGCCCCGGCGCGATACTCGTCTCAATGCGGCGAATCCAGAGAATATAGATTCCGGATTGCACACTGCCTTTGGAGGTACATCTAGCCAAGCGCGACTGATTCCGTCGCCGAGTCAAGGTATGGCCGGGAAATATTGCATCGCGAGAGGCACGAGCCCGCACACTGAATATCTAGACGTCGGACATCGTAATGCAACCGGAAGATGGCTCACGTACGCTAGGTCATATATCAACGAGGCTGAAGCTCGCAAATTTCTTGCAGCAGTGAGCCAGGGGTAGTACGGGTAATCTATACCAATTGCCCTCATCAGAGGACTGCTATCCCCTAGAGACCGTCAAAATCCCATTCAGGTGAGACGGTCTTTCTTTTTAAAAGTAGTATTCCGATTTCGTCCCACAGGCTAAGCAAATAGCGATACTGCCGATATCACGACAGCAACTGAATAATGAGAACTACGGCCGCGACGACAATCAGCGCATGAATGAGACCGCCCCCTATTTTGAAACTAAATCCGAGAAGCCATAGCACCAGCAACACCAGAGCGATTGTCCAGAGCATACCCGTTGCCTAGTTGCCGGAAACTTTAGCATCTTCCTGTGCTGTCTTCTCCTTCTTCTCCTTACAACCGCAAGAACATGAGCCGTCAATCTCCTTGTGCTCATGATGACACGCTGCGCAAGTAGCTATCTTATTATCCGGAACATTTTTTGTATCCATAACATTTATTCTATTTACTGTGTTTAGTAATCCGTAATGGTGTCATATCCAAGATGTATTTTTGATGAGGGCCGCTTTCTCTTAGTTAACTCCGGATGAGTGCGGTATGATTCCCGCTATGAGTATTTGGAGGCTACTATATTCTGTCGTCGCAATAGCATTCGGTGCGTTTATGGTCGTATACGGAGAAATCGATGACAGCCCCGGAGGCCAACTGCTCGGACTCGTCGTGGTCCTTGCCGGTATTGTGGGCGTGATAAAGAGCAGGACGAACAAGACCTCACTGTAACGGGCCCGATACCATCCGCGACGTGCAACACGAAAGCCGTAGCCGCTCCTTCGCCGTTCACCTGCGCTTCATGTTCAATACAGGTATACTTCACAGTTCACGCCATATGGATTTCGCGCACCTATACCATAAGCATACATCCACGGGTATTACGGTGCTCTTGTTTCTTTTTTTCACCGTCTTTGTCTTATCGGCACTCTTCCTTCCGGCCTCCGCCCACTTGTTCCCCGCTACCGCGATAGCGCTCGCGGTACTGTTCTTCGGCCGTCTGCGTCTGTGGCCCGCGGTCTACGGCACCGCTCTCGTCGCCACCACCTTCTCCGGCATGACCGGTCTGCCGCTTCTTCTCGTACCTGTAGCCGTCACTCTGCAGGCGATTGCCGGCGCATATTTGATTACGAAAGCCGACGCAGATCCCCTCTTCAGACACTTCGGCGACATGTTCTATCTCATGGTGGCGACCGTCGCGGCCGCGTTCATCGCTCCGACATTCCAAATGATAGAAGCCGCTCTCGAAAGTGTGCCCTACACGACGCAATCATTTATCGGTGATTATATTGCGGCTCTCTTCGGGTTGCTGGTTTTTACGCCGTTCATCTTGCGTTGGTTCGCAAAGCCCGCCTTCAAGCGCCCCGTGGGAGAGTGGCTCGAAACGATATCCGTATTCGCACTCCTCATCATTCTCGACTACGTCCTCTTTACGCTCGGCGTGCAGACGGTTTTCGGCATACCGCTCGTATACGCGCTTCTCTTTCCTTTGTTTTATATGGCTCTTCGATTGCGGCCGCGCTTCGTGACGCTCGCGCTCGTGGTCACATCCTTCTTCGCCATTCTCAGCCCGCTGATTGCCGGCGGAGAGAGCGCCGCACTCTCTACAAAGCTCTTTGCCTCGGAATCATTCCTGATAGCGCTCGCCGTCATTTTCTACATCCTTGTCTCGCTCGAGGAGGACCGCAGAGTGACGGTGAACCTTATCAATTCTCAGCTCGACACCTTCAAGAACGCACTGGCCCGCATCAACTCCGAGTCGAACGCGAAGAACAATTTTATCGCGGTCTTGGGACACGAGCTCCGCAATCCGCTCGCGCCGATAGAATCCGGTATCGATATCCTCAAACTAAGCGGACGGCGCGATAAGAAGGAAGCGGAGACACTCGACATGATGGCTGAACGGATGACTACGATACGACGGCTTCTCGAAGACCTGCTCGACATATCCCGCATTTCCGAGGGCAAGGTGACCGTCAAGAATGAAACCGTCAACCTGGATACTGCTCTCAAGCACGCAATCCTTTCCACCAATCACCATCGCAAAGAACTGCATCAAACGCTCGTAGTGACCGCGTCTGACACTCCTTTATACGTGCTCGGCGACAGCGTGCGCCTTGAACAAGTCTTTTCAAACCTTCTGACGAACGCGTCGAAGTATTCCGATGAGGGAGATACGATACGGGTCTTCGTGCGGGAGCAAGACCGTATCGCGGAAATCGAAATCGCGGACGAAGGCGTCGGGCTGGGTCCGGATTCGCTCGAGACTATCTTTATCCCCTTCCACCAGCTCGAACATAAGCGCACACAACAAGGTCTGGGCATCGGACTTGCGCTCGTACGTTCGTTTGTGGAAATGCACAGAGGAAGCGTGACGGCGCTCAGCAAGGGGCTCGGACATGGGAGCCGGTTCATCGTGAGACTTCCACTGCTCGTTGTCCGGCCTCACGCAGGCGCAGGGAGCGCGCCTACGCGTGCGGCACCGGAGACCGGCGCGGGCCGCACACTGAGCGTGCTTGTCGTCGACGACAACGATGCGGCGGCCGCGAGCATCGGACGACTATTGGAGATGCACGGATGCTCCGTCAGCTATGCATACAACGGCGCTCAGGCAATAGAAGAAGCCGTGAGTAATCCGCCCGATGTCATACTGCTCGACGTCGGACTGCCGGATATAGACGGCTATTCAGTGGCGAAGACTCTCCGCGCACAGGGCTACGCCGGCCGCATCATCGCACTCACGGGCTACGGCATGCCCGACGAGAAAAGCAACGACGACAGCGGGGTCGCAATAGACCACCACCTCGTAAAACCTGCCAGCCTCGCCGACCTGAAGCGGGTCATGCCGGAAATACGGTAAAGGTTGCAAAGCAGTTTGTAGCGTGTAAAGTCGCACCAGATCATACAATCTGTCGCTCTCGTGAAGGAAAGGAGGAGGTCGCACATGTTGCATCTAAACCGAAAGTTCTCGGCGAAAAAAATCGAGAGCCTCCTCACGATGAGCGAGGGTTTCAATGCCGAAGAATACCGTGTCCACAGCCGCCGACCGCTCAACCATCTGGCTGGGCAGATCAGGAAAAAGGACATCAAGGCTATCTTGCTTGTTCCACAGGTTGCCGAACGGCAAATTCGAAATCTGTACAAGCGCGTTACCGGCAGAAGCGACTTGCCCTCGAACATTGAATATCAGCTCTCGCCCTTGATTGAGCGGTACCTCAATCACATCTTTCTCGTGCGGATGACGGTGATGTACCGTATCGAGTACAAAAATCTGGAACTGAGGGAAGTTGCGCGAGCATACAACAAGCACGACGGGACCGTGGAGCTTGTCCCCCGAGTGCTCGCGTATGCGGGCTCAGAGACCCGCAAGATCAAAGAGAAAATTCTGACGGCGGCACAGAGAGCCTATAGGGAGGAGGCGGGTGTTCGTGTCCGCCAAAAGGATATTGAGTTGCTGTCGGCTTTGGGAGATGAATACGGAGACATTCACGAGTCCTCCGTCTATCACGGGTTTCCTTCCCAGCAAATCTACCAGGAAGTACGAATCACCTTGCCGGAGAAGCTGTGGCCTGACGGTCGAGGCTATTTCGACGAAGGAGTTGGGATTTTTCAACAGTGGTTTGAAAAGTCCGCTCGTTAACAACGGCGTTCGCAGGTCGCGGATGCCGTTGTTCCTTTTTCCCGCCTATCAAGGCAAAACATGTTCGCTCCGACATGCTACGATTGTGGTTGCATGAAAGGCGTCTTACATCACCTCCATCTGCGCAAACGAGGCGCACACGGCACGGAGCCGTTCCCCAGTAAAAAGGCCGGTATCAGGCTTTTGGACCATGTGGCACTTGCCGCGGGCATCATCGGCCCCGCAATGACGCTCCCGCAGATATACCAAATATTCCACTTTCACAACGCAACCGGTGTTTCGGTGCTTTCGTGGGCGGCTTTTGCCATTCTCGACATCCCCTTCATTCTCTATGCGCTCGTCCACAGAAACAGCATGCTCGTGACGACCTACACTCTTTGGCTGGTGGCAAATCTGACGGTTGCGTTCGGTGCACTGTACTACGGAGGTTCGTGAGCAACATCACGAACTGAGCGCGCGTTCTTCGTGCGTATGTTTTGCGTTGCGCACGCTACACACGATGGAGGATGCGAGCCACCCCATTAAGACACCGAACACTATTGAAAGAAATATTTCCATACTAATTACTATTTGAATAAAGTTGCACAACAGTTTGTTACGGCATATTCGACGAAGCGAACAAAAACGAAAGCGCGCGGATGATAAGCCAGCCCAAAATCGCATAGCCTATCATCGCGAAAATCGCGGTGACATCTATCATATACCCGCCGCCGAGGGAGATGTTCGGGAACGCGCCCGCGAACGAGCCGAGCAATCGGTCGGTGATGCCGTACACGAACGCGACAAACCGTGACGAAGCGCTCGCGCCGAACAATTCCAGAATCAACCGTAGCGCGAGTGCGGCCTCAATGAGACTGATGATGCCGTTGATAAGCCGGAACACGAACGCGCCCGCGTTGTATTCGCGCCTCATGACAAGTTCGGTCATATCGACATAATTGTACCTATACATGGTGAATACGAGGTGAAGCGTGCTTAGTTGGGTATAACCAGTTCAGTGAAGACAACGATTCTTTTGCTGTAGAGCTTTTGGGTTGTATCCCAATCCCCTCCGCAGGTAATCAAATTCAGCCGCGTCTTTGAGGGGTCGCCCAAGAACACTTCGCTGGCGGCCGCTTCGGAGTCATATATTTTGGTGTTGACGACGCGGAACAACAGCGTCTTCCCTTTTGAATCAACGATGCGGACTTCATCGCCGGTCTCCAGCTTGTCGAGATTATAGAAGACCGCCTGCGCGACGTCTTTGCCGTCCAAGTGACCGGCGATGACAGCGCTCCCCGGCATACCGGGTCGCGGCCCGCCGTTGTACCACGCGACGTCTGTAAAATTGGACGGCACACCCATATCGCCGTTACCTCTCCACGACAGACCGACACTCTGCACGTTCGCGTCCACTCCTATTGCAGGAATGATGAGACGCACGGGTTTCCCCGCCTGTTCAAACGACGAACCGGCGCCGCTTGCGATATGTCCTTGACCTATATTGATGACCGGTGCTCCGGCCCAATAGTAGGCGCTCAGGAGTCCGTTGTGAGTCTGTGCAAAGATTGAAAGGCCCACCGCGAGGACACCCGCGCCAAGAGACAAGAGTACTGCTCTTTTCCAGGAGAACATTATCGCCGGATATGCATTCATCTTATTTCTTGACGCGAGTCCTGCTACGGTTGCTATTGGTTGAATCCGCCGCCCGTGTTGGGGAGTCCCGGAACGACCGGAGGAATGACGACAGCGCCCGGAAGGACGTTGGTGAAGCATGCCGCTGTGTTGCCCGCACTCGTGACGGTCAGCGTCTTGAGACCGGTCGAGGCATAGCTCGCGCTGAAGCCCGAACCGCTCGCATTGGTGATCGTCAGGTCCGGAGACGACCAGGTATAGGTTCCATTACCTCCTGACGCCGCGTAGGTGGCGGTCTGCCCCAAGGTGATGTTCTGTGAAGCCGGAGAACACGTGAGTGCCCCCGTGACAGCCGCTACGACAGTGAAACTGCAGCTTGCATTGAGGCCGGCGCTCGTGACGGTGATCGTGTAGACACCCGGATTCGGATAGCTGACAGCGAATTGACTGCCCGCGCTATTCGTAATGTTCAAGTTCGTACCCGACCACTGGTAGATTCCGTTACCGCCGAAAGCGGTGATGACCGCAGACTGATTCACGCTCACCGTCGGATTCGCGACACTGCACGTGAGCGGTGTGACGGTCTGCGCAAAGCCGAGCGAGCCGAGACTCGCTCCCATCGCGGTGAGGGCCGTCACGACAGAGAGTGCGAGATACTTTTGATGTGTTTTCATACTGGTATTGTTTAAGTAACTATCCTTGTAATCTTCATGCGACCTTTAATGCGCTCATGGTGTCATAGTGTCTGTGTGGTCATCATGAAGAACATCAGAAATCGATAACCGGAAACGGCCGCGCCTTAGGCGCGGCCGTCTTTGGATATCAGAAGGATGCCGGCCAACATTAACGACGCACCATTCTCACAACCCAAATGAGAACGCATGCCCCGAGGAGAGCGACGAAGAAGCTGTAGAAAGTGAAGCCGTCGACGCCGGTTCCTCCGAGCAGACTCATGATGAATCCGCCGATGACCGCACCGACAATGCCGACCACAATATCCCAGACCAGTCCCCCACTGCTCCCCATCACCGCCGACGCCACCCATCCGACCAAAGCACCGAACACTATCCAGATGATGATTCCCATATATGTTGTGTGAGTGATTAATTTTCCTGCGCGTCCAATTTGACGGCCGCCTCCGGAGTTGAGACTGTTTTACCCATGAGGAACAGCCGGATGATTCCGTATGCGACCACCCAGTACACGAACATCGCCAAGAGAGAAGTCCATTCGAACACACTGCCGGCAACTTGCGTCACCCGGAAGACACTGAGAAACGGCGCGGCGAAGACACCCGAAAGGACGTAGATGAATCCGGTAAATGCCGCCTCGGGATTCGCCCCGAGAAGTTTCAGTACAAACCTGAACGCAAGCAGTACTTCTACGAGACCCAGGAGATACCACACAATCTGCGTACCCCGGTACAGTGGTTTCGTACTGGGAGAGGTAAATGAATCCATATCGCTACTTCGTCGTGAACGTCTGATTGCCGCTACGAACGGTGCCGCCCGCATTCTGCGCTACGACACGGAAGTAGTAGGCCGTGCCGGATTGGAGCGAGACGACATCCGACTGCACGGAAACCGTACCCTGCGCAGCCCCGGCGGAGCGGTGCGTGGTCGTCTTCAGCAATATGGAACCCAAGAGCGAATCCGTGCTGTACTCGAACCAGTAGGTTGTCTGCGAACCGCTGGGGTTTACCGTTCCGCGAAGCGTGGCGGTCGTCGTCCCGACCGGAGCGGCCACTTGCGCTGTCACGACCGGCACTGCGGAAAACGCGGGGCCCGGTGTCGTGAAGTTTTGTGTCGCGCCGTTGGTGGTCCCGTACTGATTCTGCGCGTTTACACGGAAGTAGTACTTCGTCTGCGGATTCAATCCCGATATCGCCGCTGAGACTGCGAGAGACGTATTACCGCTACCCGCTGACTGGAAGGAACTTACGCTTCCGAAATCAGTGCTATCCCCGTACTCAAACCAATAGGTCGTCTGCGAAGAACGCGGCGTGACGCGTGCGTTCAAGGTCGCCGTAGTGCGTGTCACAGCAGTCGCCGCGTTTGTGCTCACTGCAGGTGCAGTGCCTTGTGATGCGGGATTGTTGTTGGTGCTGAAGCTGTACGTGCCGCCGGTCACCGTGCCGTACGCGTTTTGCGCACTGAGGCGGAAGTAGAAGGTAGAATTTTTCGCCAATCCGGTGATGTAACCGGGTGCGGCGATGGCCGTGTAGCCGGAGCCAATCGCTTGTGTAGCGGTCTTGCTACCGAGTGTCGCGGATTGTCCGTATTCGTACCAGTACGAAGTCGGAGCGCCGTTCGGCGTCACCTTACCGGTGACCACCGCAGTCGAATTTGTCGGAGAAACCGTCGTGTCGGTAACCACCAGCGGCTTTCCCGCCGACGAAGCCGGAGTAGGCTCCGGATTTTGCGTACCGTCCGTGGTCGTAGGTGTCGTGGTGGCTTGCGGCCCTACCGGTGCCGCGTCCATATTGAGGAACACATACCCGCCGCCTAGCAGTACCAGAACAAGGATGATGCCGATAACCCAATTTTGATTCATAGTGTTTTTATTAGTTATGTAAGTTAGTGAATACACGCATGCTCAATCGTGGGCGCCGGTTCGACATCGCGACTCACCACAATGACTCCATGCAGAACTTGTGCTAATGGCAGCACGATACAGGGCGCATCATGAAGCGTTAATGAACCTGCTATTCCCGCACGAACACCGCCTCGACCGCCAGTTGTGCGCCATTCCCGCTGAGTCCCCCGCTCACGGTGATGACATCTCCGACCGCAATACCCGCCAAGCTTCCCTTTTCGCCGTTCGGGGCGAAGTACTTGGTGTTGTAGAGCGTGTGGACTGTCCAAATGAAGTCCGTTCCGCCCCATGCCATTGTCACGGTGAGTGTGGGGCCCGAGATGCCGGTTACGCGGGCGCCGCGCAAAAGCACGAGACCGTTGTTGGCGACATTCATTTCGCTCAACGGCTGCTGCTTTGCCGCCGATGCCGCGGCCGCGGAATCACTCGGCGACAGGTACACCGTGCCGGAGACACTTTGTGTCACAGCAGTGCTGTGCGATGCCGCACTTCCGCCGAATGCTTGTGCCGGCAGGGATGCGGAAAATAAAAATCCCACGGAAACTACCGCGACCGCGAGACCCGCGATGATGAATACTTTTGGTGAAGGAATCTGTAGCGGAATCATGAATGTGAAGACGTTATCCGACAATCTGTATTACCGGTCACGCTTGTTCACACAGATTACCTCGCACTACATGTGTATCGCGTGAATTATGGCCGCAGTTCAGCATGATTATGATTCTGAATGCCGTTCATGATTTCTTCATACAGGGGGTGTATAGTGCTTTTTATGCATCTGCTCATTGTCGAGGACGAAGAGGTAGTAGCGAAAAACCTCAAGAAACTCCTTGAGCTCAAGGGGTTCGCGGTGGATTGGATTGATAACGGGGACAAAGCACGCTCCCGACTTTTGCTCTACCGCAAGGAATACGACATCGTCATCCTCGACCTCACCCTGCCCGGTATGGATGGCATGACGCTGACCAAATCCCTGCGCGCCGAGGGTGTCACGACCCCTATCATCATCGTCACCGGCAAGAGCGAGACGGAAAACAAAGTCGCACTGCTCAACAGCGGTGCCGACGATTACGTGGTGAAGCCGTTCTCCTCCGACGAGCTTCTGGCGCGCATCAATTCGGTCCTGCGCCGGCCGGTACAGTCGCAGCCGGTCGTGTACACGGTCGGCAATCTCACCGTGGACACCGCGACCCGCCGCCTGCGTACCGAAGACAACACCGAGATACCGCTCACGCTCAAAGAGTACTCACTGCTCGAGTGTTTTCTGCGCCGCCCCAACGAGGTACTCAAGCGCGAAGACCTCTACAATCAGGTCTGGGATTTCAATTCCCTCTCGTGGAGCAACGTGCTCGACGTCCATATGAAAAACCTGCGCAAAAAACTGGCGGCGGCCGACGATTCCGCCCGTTTTGAAACGGTGCGCGGCGTCGGATACCGCCTGATGGCATAGGCATGAGCGACTATTCGCACTACGTCAAAAAATTCGCTTTGCCTGTCGGGCTGTTCCTCGCGTATTGCGTTGTCGGACGCATCGGCCTGTACATTCATCCCCTCGACACCCATTCAACATTGGTGTTCTCGCCGGGCGGTATCGCGCTTGCCGCAATCCTTTTGTACGGCTACCGCGCGACTGCCGCAATCGCAATCGCGGCGTTCGTGGTACCTCTCGTTGCGGGAGCTTCGCTGCCCGTAGCCCTCGTACTTTCGGCGTCGGGGGCACTGGCGCCGCTTTCGGGTGCCTATGTATTGCGCAACTTTCTTGCCTTTTCGGCTTCACTGCAAAGACTTATCGATATCTCCGGCATCCTGATTGCCGCAGTACTCTCCGCGGCAATATCCGCAACGCTCACAATGGCCGCTTTTTTCCTCGCCGGCTCTACCGCCGGCTCCCTTTCAAGCTCCATGTGGTTCACCCACTGGGTCGGGGATATGCTCGGGGTGATGCTCTTCACGCCGTTCATTCTCAAGTGGTGTACCCGTCCATTGTCCGGGCGTTCGGCTAAACTGCGAATCGAGAAGTATGCAACAGTGGCGGCGGTATCGATTACATCGTTTCTGATTTTCTGGATGCCCCAGACGCACTTCGCCTACTATTTCGTCTTTATGCCGCTCATGTGGGCGGCACTGCGCACGGGTCTACGCGGAACATCTCTCTCGCTCGTGTGTTTTGCGACTATCGCTGTGTTCGGCAGTGCGCTGGGATACGGCCCTTTCGTAGACCAAGGACTGTTGCTGATGATATTTATCGTTACGACGGGTGCACTGCTCTATATTGTTTCCGGCGTGGTGGAGAGCAGAAAACTCGGATTCAGAGTGCTCGAAGGACATGTTGACGACCTCGAGCGGGCACTGCATCAGATGAGCTCGGAAGATGTGGCGAAGACGAAATTCCTTTCGGTTCTCGCCCACGAGCTTCGCAATCCGCTGGCCGCGGTTCTCAGTTCCGTCGAACTGCTCAAAATCTCTGGAGGACAAAACGCGGATACGGCGGAACATCTGGAAACCATCGACCAGCAGGTCAATGTGATGGCGGGTCTTTTGGACGACCTGCTTGATATCTCGCGCATCTCGCATGATAAACTCGTGTTGAAACGGGAGACGGTTTCGCTCAACGATGTCATCGACCGTTCGGTGCGCGCGGCGCAGGCAATGGTATTCAGACGCGGGCACACGCTCAGTGTCAGTAAATCGCCGCAGGATATTCTCCTCGACGCCGACCCGATACGTCTTGAACAAATTTTCCTCAACTTGCTGAGCAACGCGACGAAATACACGGAGCCGCACGGCTCCATCAAAGTTTCCACCGGAGTCGAAGGCTCGACGGCGGTCATTCGCGTGCGTGATACCGGCGTCGGTATCCCCCGCCACCTTCTCGCGCGCATCTTCGAACCCTACTATCAGGTCGAACGCGGAGAAGTGCTCAGCGAAGGTCTCGGCGTCGGTCTCTCGCTCTCCCGCCAACTCGTGCAGATGCACGGCGGCACCATCGAAGCGATAAGCGAAGGCGAGCACCAAGGCTCTGAATTTATCGTCCGCCTGCCTATTACCGTTCACAAGAAAAAAGCGCCTGCCGCGAAAACAAAACGTTCCTCAAGCGAGACGCCAGCGACAGCGCATCACGCGCTCAAAGTCCTCGTCGTAGACGACAACGCGGGCGTGACCGACGCTCTCGGCCGTCTGCTTTCTCTTGCGGGTCATGAGGTCGTTCGTGCGTACGCCGGTGCGGAGGCAATCCAAAAGGCACGGCAATTTCATCCTGATGTCGCTATTTTGGATATCGGCCTGCCCGACATGACCGGCTACGAGGTTGCCCGCACACTGCGGAGTGATAAAAACTTCACGGGAAGTCTCATTGCACTTACCGGCTACGGACAGGAGCATGACAAGAAAATGGCCCGCGATGCGGGTTTCTATAAGCATCTCACCAAACCCGTCAGCTACAAAAGCATCGAGGCTGTTCTCCGCAAAATCGCCCATTCAAAGGCAAACAATCTTAGTGTCTAGAAATCAGGCAACGGAGTATTGACAGGTACCTGCATACGATGCACTATCGCATCAGTCCAATCTCGGGCTACAGGAGGTTTCCAGATGCCCTTCATCGACAGACTGGCCCAGATGTGGGCCGTCAGCGATACTCTCCCCGACAACATCGACCTGATTGGCGTCGTCTCATTCGGCGCAACCGCCACGCGACTCTCAAACGGGTCGCAGGAGACCATCGAAAAGGCCGCATGGCTTAATTGGATTTGCCCGGGTGCGGTAGTCGCCTTCGGGGAATTCACGAAAAATCCGGTGCCGGGTGTCGAAAAGGAGCGTAAGCTGTACTATTTCCCCGAGGCAGTTTTCGCCGGCAATGTAATCAGCACCATCGAGGAGGCGGAGAAAATCTACGCGGCGCTGTCGCCCAACCTCAGGATACAGAGAATTGTCTTCGTCACCGACCAGTGGCACTCGCGTAGTGCGAAGCTGATCTGGGAAAAAGTGTGGGCGAGACATGGCCTGAAGCCCGACATTCGTATCGTCACGGTTCCCTCCGCGTTCAACATCGACCCGGAACATCCGATGACGCTCATCCGCACGCAGTGGAAGTGGGCGCTCGCCAATGTGCTTCGCCACGCGTTCCTCCTGCTGATGCCGTTTGGCTTCGACATCCTGAAGAAGCTCAACGTGCACCAGCCCACATGAGGCGGCACACACCCGAAGAAGCTGAAAGCACGTAAGTGCGAGTAGGCTTTTTTCTTTGTGCGGGTCTCCGCTCCGGATACGGAGGGTCTAAATAAGGTCAAGACCTTATTTAGACGTAATGGTTCAATAGCTTGGAACCATTACGAGGGTTTGACATCGACCTCGTAGCATGCTATAGAAACGCAGGACATGGAAATCGACCGGGCCCGGCCGATGGTGTCCTCCTCAAAGGGGGAAGACAATGAGAACACTCGTGAAAGGGCTTGCTGCCCTTGCTACCCTGCTCGGCGTCACCGCCGCGCAGGCCGCCGACATGCCGAGGAGGCAATTCGCCGCTCCGATTCAGACCGTCAACTGGACCGGCTTCTATGCCGGCGTGGGCGGCGGCTACGGCTTCGCCAAAGACGACCGGCAGACCTTCGACGCGATATTCAACACGCTCGACGTGTCGACCGCGCCGAATGGCGGATTCATCCACCTGAAGGCCGGCTACAACTGGCAGGCCGACAGATTCGTCTTCGGCCCGCAGGCGGTGTTCGCGCTCGCCAACATGAAATCCAGCGACAGCGCCACCGGCAGTGCCTTCTTCGGCCTCCTGCAGACCGGCGCCACGTACTCGAAAAGCGTGGACCAGTTCTATCAGCTGCAGATGCGGCTCGGTTATCTCGTCACCCCCAATGTGCTTGCCTACGTGAAAGGCGGCTACATGGGCGGCTCCGGCACCGTGTCGGGTAACATCACCCTGTTCTCCTCACCGTACTCGGTGTTCACGGCGAGGAACTCGTTCCACGGCGGCACGTTCGGCATCGGAGCCGAGGTCGCACTGCCCGACAATTGGGCAATCCAGTTCGACTACGACTACATGGGCGGCAAGACGAGCAATGTCTCGTATCAGAACCTGTTCGGCACGACGACGTCGCTCGCCGTCGACAACAAGTTCCAGACGGTCGGCGCCACTCTGATCAAGCGCTTCTGACCGGCGCACAACTATCTCTACGTAGGCCCCGTCGTGCGACGGGGCCTATCGCTTTTTCCGAATATTGACAGGGCAAACGCGATGTGATATCCTTGTTCTATCAATCCAGGGCTGATCCAGAGAAGGGGGATCGACCTACAACTCCAGAACTGACATTGATACCGCAGAAGACCAAAATCTTTGTCGGTTTATCCATCGAAAATTCTACATTGCATATGCAAACAGGAACTATCGCCCGTCTCACTGAAAAGGGTTTCGGGTTCATCTCTCGCGAGGGTCAGGAGAAGGATCTCTTCTTCCACTCCAACGAGCTCGTCGGAATCACTTTCGATGCGCTTCGCGAAGGTGACAAAGTGACCTTCGAGGTTGCGGACTCGCCGAAAGGCCCGAACGCCATCAAGGTCTCCAAGGTCGCTTAATTGCGACTCGCGAAAGCGCCCGGGCTTTGCCCGGGCGCTTTTCGTATGAGGTATCATGTATGCGTCTATGGACTTCCAAAAATACTCCGACGCGTTTCTTGCGAAAACCCTGCTCCCCTTCATTCCCCACAGCATCAGCCCCAATCAGGTCAGTTGGGCGCGCATCGTCTCACTCCCCTTTATCTACTACCTGCTCTCGAGCGAACAGTATGCTTGGGGGCTCGCGCTATTTGCGCTCGCGGCGCTCACCGATGCGCTCGACGGCGCGATGGCACGTGTGCGTGACAGGATTACGGAAACGGGAAAAATCCTCGATGCAGTCGCCGACCGCGGACTCATCATTCTCGTGGCCGTTATGCTCATTCCGGCAAATTTCGGCTGGTGGCTCCTCATAGCCATAGGCCTACTCGAAGCGCTCAACGGCATCATGGCCCACCGCTCAAAAAAACGCATCGGCATGAATCCGGGCGCCAATTGGGCCGGCAAGGTGAAAATGCTCATCCAATGTATCGCATTCGGCATGATGTTCGCCGCACTCCTCTCCGGCGACCTTGTGTGGAACGCCTATGCGTATCCCCTGCTCGTATTGAGTCTCCTCTTCGCGCTCATGCAGAGTTTCCTGTACCCGATTACCGCCGAGGAGGCGCGCGCGCAGTGACAGTTCGGACATGGGTGCTGCGATCAACCTCGGAGCAACTCAACAGCTATCCTCGTAGACGCTTTGCAAGCTCGCCGAGTGATGCGTCGTCCGCACGCTTATGGTCATGTGAGGACACATAGCCCTCATAATCATCGAAATACTTGTCGACATCAGACTTACGCTCCTTCCAGACGGCATCTTTTGTGCCGTGTAGCGGGAATAGCTTGACATGCAGGTGGTCTACCCCGAACCCTTCAAACACCAGCGCAGTTCGCCCGACATTTTCGAGTTTAGTATCGAGAATCGCCGCTACCTTCCGTGATGCATCCATGAGGCCCGAGACGACATCTTTCGGTGCGTCAATCACATAGCTCGGATAATGTTTCTTTGGGATAACGACGGTTACGCCCTCGGTGTTAGGATAAATCGAAAGAAATGCCAAGTGCGCATTGTCTTCCCATACGACATGCGCAGGTGCTTCGCCTACCGCTATTTTGCAAAAAACGCAATCACTATCGCCGCTCATGCAATAACTGTAACCTTTGCGTAAGAAAGACGCAAAGAAAATGGCCCGGGGATTGCCCCGGGCCATCATTAAACGGATGGTACGCTGAGTGGTATGTTCCGTGACTTTCTGCGCGGGTTGCCGGCGAACTTCGTACGAGTATTCGCTTGGCCGTACACCCTGTGGCACGTCCTTGCGATAGTGCTTACGGCGATTTTGGTGTTGTCGGATTTCGACTGGTGGTATTTTCAGCACACGCGCGGCGCCTTTTTGCTATCGCTGACGCTCCCCGCAGCGATTATCGGCTGGTACATACCGATAATCGGTTCTGCGAGCCTCTACGTGTGGGGAGAGGTCCATAAGAGCATCCGATCAATTACGGCTGCGGTAGTTTTTGCTCAGGCAAGCATTCTCGGATTACTCGTTTCTTCTTTCTATAAAGTATTTACCGGCAGACAACAGCCGGAATTCTATACATACACGTCGTCCGTCGACGTCAGCAAAGATTTCCAATTCGGAATTCTAGAGCACGGCATATTCTGGGGCTGGCCCTCGTCGCATGTTGCGGTCGCTTTCGCTATGGTAACGGCGCTCATGATGATGTATCCGGACAACAAATACGTCCGATACCTTGCTCCGATTTACGCGCTTTATATAGTCATAGGCGTCTCGATAAGTATCCACTGGTTCTCCGACGCGCTTGCGGGCGCGATTATCGGCGCACTCGTCGGCGTCGTGGTCGCCCGCTCATTCAAGGCGCTACGGGCATAAAGAGAAACAGACGGGAGTGACCCCGCCTGTTTTTTTGATGTTCGGAACACTGAGCAAGCAGAACTATGCATAAATTGGCATATCGGGCGCTACTGACCGGTAGAGGCTCCGGTAACTGTCGTCAATGGCACGCGCAATATACTGCAGACGGCGTTTTTTGGCCCCTTGCGCCCTGGACCTGTAACTGCAGTCCTTGACGAGGTCATATACGATTGGCATGTCGAAGTTGAACGCTTTCCATTCGTAATGCAGAAAGCCATCGCGGTCAACGAAGATAACCGCCGCCGTGCAGATATTTGTGTCAATCAATCCCGCCTCTTCGTCGCCGATTCTTATGAGCTTCCAGTGCGCGTGCAAGAGAGCCCGCGGCTCATTTGCGAGATACGTAATCGATTTCTCGACCAAATGACCGACGGTCTCATCGATGGTCAGCGGACGATTCATAAGACTCGGGTCGACTGCGGGTCCGTCGCTTACACTGACCCGGACGGGTCGCGTGATTCGTGACCGTATGAATTGCTCCATCCTCCCCCCGAAATCCGGTATCACTTTCAGAAGCGGTCTGTGCGTAGTTACCGAACAATGCACCTCGTTCGCCGCCACCACTGGCGCGCTGACACAAGGCGCTGAACGCGAATGCGACTGACTGAGTTCACTTGCCCGTTGCATGGCCAGCCGCTCCTCGACTTCCCTCAGCGCTTGAGCCCTTTGCAGGGCTTGTTGCACCTCCAAGTCATGACGCCGCCTTTCTTTCTCGGCGCGCTTTTTGTCGTTTTCAATGCGCTTTCGTACTTCATCATCCGCCATCGCGAAGATTTTACCCATTGAGCGCTTCCCCTATTCCATATTCCGGCACTATGCGGTGCCTCCACAGAGATAGAACCATGCCCGTCGCCGCAGGTCAAATTGTGACTGGAGCGCGAGGACAGAACGCAAAAGCCGCCCCGCCGTTGGCGGGGCGGCTTTTTGCTTTGTCTTACTTAAGGTGAGCCGAGACGAGTTTCGTCATCTCGAACATCGTCACCTCGGCCTTACCGCCGAAGAGGACCTTGAGCTTGTCATCAGCCAGAATATTGCGCTTGTTCGCAGGATTCTGGAGATTGTTCTTCTTGATGTAGACCCAAATCTGCTTCACGACCTCTCCGCGGGACATCGGGCCCTTGCCGATGACGGCTTCGAGCTCGGGCGAAAGGTTCATCGGCTTCAAGAGCGCCGGATTTGCTGTTCTAACCATATAAATAGTGATTATTCTTAACGAATTCTAATGTTTGTTTCGACAGGGACATTGTACCCCAGATAGCCCCTGCAAGGATAGTTGTCCCCACAGGCCATTTGGGGCCTGATTTTGGGGCAAAAACGACCGACAGATGCCCGAAACATCAGCGCCGCCCCTACGGGGCGGCGCTTTTTCGCACTAACCTTTCAAAATTGCATGCTACATCGACCCACCCGAGACGCACTCTCTGCAAGTCTTCTTGTGGTTGACGAGCTCGTAGACCGCCGAAGCGCCGACAAGCACGTACACGATGGCCTCGACCACCGGCCATGAGCCGAGAATCATACTGACCACGTTCCAGTTACCCCCCAAGAGACCGCCCAATCCGACGAGGCCCCAGTTGAGGGCGCCGACGATGATGAGTATCCACGCGATTGTGTGTAGTTTCATAGAATAGTTTGATGTGGGAGAACATTGGCTGATAAGTTCGACCCCATACTTCCGTGAACACAGTATGAAGTGCTTTATGAAAAGCGCCACTGCGATATCCACTTTTGCCATTTTCCAGCAATTGTGGCAGAAAAAGTCGTATTTACAACTCTTCGTGGCCCGGCGGCAGTTTTTCGCCGTGGAATTCGTGCAGTCTGTTGATGGGTTGCCACTTCCGGTTGTGGAGATTACGCGCATCTGCGGATATGACAGGCATGTCTTCGTCGTAGACCGGCCTTTGTGCTTTGCCGTCGACATCCACCGGCTGGCTCATTTTCCAGAGGCGGTCACGGCAGAGCTTACACGAAGTGAGTGTAATCTGTTTCATTTTGCTGTCGTTATCTGTCTGCGCCTCACCGACGACAAACAATGCTATGGCTTTGATGAGCTTCTCTTCAGACAGCCCATGCTCGGGCTTGCTCGGGTCGATGCGGTCCGACAAATACAACTCCGCACAGTATTTCCGCACCTCGGAATGTCTTCCCAGTTCCTTTGCTCCGCGTTGTGTGACGACGATGCCCTCATCAGTTTCGGGACGGGTATTGGCATCAAACAACACCCTCCACGGATTCTCGCGCACGTCGCTTGCATAACGGGGGTTCTCGCCACGTTTGTGCACACGCGTGTCCTGATACCCTATAACAGCGCCGCCGACGTCGAATTTTCGGTAACTATCGGCAAGACCGCGCGCTTGCGAGGCTATGTTGATAAGCGACACTTCGTAACGCAACACGATTTCATTGAGCTGTTCTCTTGAGAGAGTCCATGGTTCTGGCCACTTATCGAACAATTCCTTGCACACCTCTTCGGCAGACTTCTCAAGAAACTCATATAGCGCATGCTGTTCCGGCGTCTTTAACCGCGCACGAAGTGAGGTCATGTGCTCGGGGAATGTCGCCCCTCGCTCCAGTTCGGCTTTTGTCCACTCGTCTTCGGGTATCTCTCTTGGCTTCGGTAACGCTAACGGCCGCTCAGATTCCATACCCAAATGCTATCACAGGCAAATTAGGTGCTAAAATGGCGACCATGGCACAAAAGATACGGAAAGCCATTATCCCGGCTGCAGGTTTTGGCACGCGCTTCCTCCCCGCAACGAAGGCAATGCCCAAGGAGATGCTCCCCATCGTCGACAAGCCCATCATTCAATACGTCGTGGAAGAGGCAGTGGCCTCCGGCATCGAAGAAATCATCATTGTTACCGGCTGGAACAAACGTTCTATCGAAGACCATTTTGATTATCCTTACGAATTGGAAAAAAGACTTTTGGAGGCCGGAAAAGAGAAGCAGGCGGAGGAAGTGCGACACATTGCGAACCTGGCAAACTTCGTCTACATACGGCAAAAGGGTCCATACGGCAACGGCACGCCGGTACTCAACGCCAAAAGTGTAATCGGTGATGAGCCCTTCGCGATTCTTTGGGGAGACGAGTTCATTTATTCGGACCCGCCACGCTTAAAACAAATGGTGGATGTCTGGGAGAAAAACGGCGTGCCCAATGTCTCGGCCGTTCGCATTTCCGAAAAAGACTTGAGCAAATACGGCATTGCCGACGTGACCGATGTGGAGCCGGGGATTTTCAAAATAAATTCAATTGTCGAAAAGCCGAAACCAGGCGAAGCGCCGTCAAATCTTGCCGCACACGGTGCATGGATTATGCCACCGAGGCTTTTTGAACTTCTCGAGAAGACGGCTCCGGGGAAAAACGGCGAGATATGGCTGCAAGATGCCGTATCCGCGCTCGCAAAAGAACAGGATGTATACGCGGTGGAGATACAGAACGGCAAGTACTACGACACGGGCAACAAGCTCGAGTACCTCAAGACGGTAGTCGAATTCGGCCTCAAACACCCCGACCTCAACGGCGATTTCCGCGACTTCATCAAAGGCTTGGAGTTGTAGCGACGTAGGCACAATACATAGGTGAGACCTATGTATTGTGGACTTTGGGCGGGCTATTTCTAACGGGGTTGACATCATCCGCACACGGGCGGATAGTTCCTGCATATGGATACATTCACTCTCTCGATTATCGGCGTTATCGTTCTCTACCTCCTCGGCACACTGCGCGTCCTGCGCCAGTATGAGCGCGGCGTCGTCTTCACGCTAGGCAAATTCACGGGCGTGCGCGAACCGGGCTTGCGACTCGTGTTCATCCCCTTCCAATCAATGGAGCGCGTCTCGTTGCGCACCGTGACGATGCAAATCGCTTCGCAGAAAATCATCACCAAGGACAACGTCTCTATAGATATCGCCGCGGTCGCCTACTACCGCGTGACCAATCCGGAAAAGGCGGTCATCGCCATCGAAAATGTCTACGACGCGACCAACCAGATTTCGCAGACGACCGTGCGCAACGTCGTCGGACAGTTCAGCCTCGACCAGCTTTTGTCGCAGACCACAAAGATAAATGAGCAGATAAAGACCGTCATCGACGCGCACACGGAGCCGTGGGGCGCGCAAGTGACCGCAGTCGAGATCAAGGACATCGCGCTTCCCGATAATATGCAGCGGGCAATGGCCAAAGAGGCCGAAGCAGAGCGCGAACGCCGCGCGAAAATCGTCGCGGCCGAAGGAGAATTCCAAGCGGCGGTGAAGCTCGGCGAAGCCGCCGACATCATCACCGCGCACCCTGTCGCCCTCCAGCTCCGCACGCTTCAGACCATGGCCGAGATATCGGTCGAGAAAAACTCGACCATCATTTTCCCCGCGCAATTTATGACCACTGTTCAAGAAGCCATCCAGGCCCTCAAAAAAGATTCAGCGACGAAATAGAGTTTGACAAGGCGGCAGGTACTTGTTTGTATAGAGACTGAGACTTCAGGTAATCAAAAGGGTGAGGTACGCGATGAAACTGTTTCCTCCTTGCGTCGCGGCCCTCACCGGCCCGTCGCTACACTACAAGTCGTTTGCGGCCGAGCGTATTCGCGATGACTCCAATTTCGCTATTCGTGACTGCGATGAGGTCCGCAAACAGCTCTACCCGCAATTCAGCGGCGTATTACTGCCGCCGGAGCAAGGGCTTCCTCTCATGGACCGCGTGTACAGAGCCATGATGAAAGACGTCGAGATGCTGACCGAATTCGGAACCCCCGTCGTCATTTCTTCGGCCTTTGCGCGAGCGGTGCTCAAGGACATGCTTATCCGGTGGGCTCATGAGCACCCGCAAATTCCGGTGCGGGTCTTCCGGCTCGAAGTGACTTCCCGCGAAGTCATCCGTGAGCGGCTCAAGGAGCGCGAGCGACGGGGCACGCTTTCGGACATCAAGACGGAGGCGGACTACGATTGGCTCCGGAGCATTGAAGCCCCGTGGCCGACGGATTTCCCCGTCACGCTGGTGAACGCTGAACAGCCCATCGAAGCTGTCGTTGGTGAGATTCTCGGCCACCTCCGCGGTTTGGAGCTCTAATCCCAAATCATCGAGGGCCGGCGCATCGCCGGCCCTCCTGCTTTTTTATAAATATCATTGCTTCAGAGATGTTCCCGCCCGCCCGCTTCGCAATCAGCGTCCGGCGAGAAGGCTCAGGAAGATAGTAATGACGTTTGCGACGAACTGATTGCGCATGCTCACAGTTTCGTCTGAGGTGCTGGGAAGAGGCACAAATTCTGGTGGTGGTGGAGTGACGCCCTCGGGTGGCGGCCTCATGCCCTCTGTCGGTGATGGAAAATCTCCAGGCGGCGGCATGGAGCCGTCCGGCGGACGATTGTACGCCTCGGGTGGAAGGAATGCGCCTTCCGGCCGGAAGTCCGGAGGAAGCCTGCTCCTATCGAAATTGCCTGAACGCATTTGTGCCTCTATCTCTGCGCGCATTTTCTCTTCCATCTCCCTGCGTTGCGAATCGAATTCTTCTCCGTATCGCGCGCGCATCTCTGCTTCGATTTCCTCGCGGTCCATACCTTCACCCGGACCAAGCAACATGTCTACCGGCGGGCGGTTTCGCTCACCTTCACGCGGCATCTCTCCGCTCTGTGGCCGCTCCCACTGCCCGTTATCGTCGAGGAACCCCTCGCCCCTTTGCTGTATCATGCATTCGCGAATTTCTTTATCGTGAGCTCCCGGATTCACCTCGCCCTTCCGCATCTTGTCTTCGAAATCCTCGCCAAACACTTTGCGCATGCACTCCGTCGCCGCTGAGCCGGGACCGAATGGCCCGCCCCGCGACCCTTCGCCCATCACTTCTCTGAAACATCTGGGCAATATTTCGCCAAGCTTCTGGTCAATAAATCCGCTGCCGTCGCGTAGCGCCTTCAGCCTCTCACTCCCGATCCGGGCTTCGATGCATTCAAGCACTTTCGGCGGTGCCTTTTCGAGCGCCTGCTTCGCCTGCTCTCTGCCCTGCTCCATTCGCTGTTTGTCTTCTTCCGACATCAAATCATGTTCCATTGCAAAGGCGATGCATGCCTCGCGGTGTGATTCGTCCTTACAGTAAGATTCGCACGCCCTACCCTGACAGCCCCCCGGGCCCTTGCCGCCCGTTTTCTTGAACATCTTGGCTTCCTTTTCCGACATGAAACCGGCTCTGGTCGCAAAAGCGACGCACTCGTCCGCATGCGCGGCGTCTTCGCAGTACGCGCGGCACTCTTTTTCCCCGCGGCATCCGCCCGGCATCGTGCCGCCCCCTTCGAGGTATGCGGCCACCTTTTCCGCCTCCTGCAGTTCCTCGCCGCTCATCATGCCGGATTTCTTGGCAAAATCGAGGCACTGACGCATGTGCGAGGTGTCCGCGCAGTAAGATTCGCAGGAATCTTTGGAGGTACAGCCGCCCGGGCCTTTGCCGCCGAGCCGCTCGAACTCGCGCGCTTTCTTCGCCTCTCCGGCGCTCATGAGTCCGTGGCTCTCGGCAAAAGCAACGCACTCTTTGACATGCGCGAGGTCGTCGCAGTATACGCGGCACTTACTCTTGCTCGCGCAATTGCCAAGCTCGGGCACGGGGAATGTGACCGTGGATTCCTGCGCGCTCACGAGTGCCGCCGAGAGAATGAAGAGCGAACCGAGCACCATCGTGCTGCCGATACGTACCGCACTCTGCTTTGCTTCGTAAGTCATGCTATTCGAATGGATTTTTGTACCCCGAAAACGGATTTGTCTCGGGTAGTTTGTCCGCAGGGGTCTCGACGGCCCCCGAGACCTGCGCTGCGACGTCGGGTCCGGAGTCTATTTGGGGTACCTGGTCACTCTTCGGTTCCGGTGCAAAGAAGAAGTACGCGGCGGCGGCAATGATGAGCACGAGCACCCCACCAATCACAAGCGGTAAATTGGGGCCTCGTGCGGAGTCCATGCAAAAGATTATACCATCGGGCACGCGGCTCCCGCGCGTTATCCACTGCTCTGCGCGGCCTCCCCAACGAAATCTCGGTGAACCTCTCCAGCCGTTAAAGGATGTCCGAGAGGCGTTCCAGCGCAACGGCGTCCCGTTCCGCATCTTGATAGTTATCCGCGTGAGTACCAATGCACAATACGGCTATTACATCTCCCCTGACGACAAACCACATTCTTGGAAATTGACTGGGGCGCAGACCCGATTTCGGAATTACAAGTTCTATCTTCCACATCGTCCACACGTCGTTTTGCGTAACGCGATGCAGTTTTGCTGGCGCTATCACCCTTTGCGGATTTACGGGATCAAATTGTCTTTCGCAAAGTCGCTCGAAGACCCGTAGCGCGTCCTGTAAATGGCGAAATCGCCGCTCTTGAGCGGCGATTTCTTTGTTCACGCCTTCGTGATACAGAAAGCGAATCATGCCTCGGCAAAGTTGGTTCCCCGGTAATACGCGAGCTCATACGGTATTTCATGACTTAGTTCTGTACCTACATATGGCGCCTCCGTATGAGAAAGATGCTGGAGCTGCGTCCCGGTAAGATGCCCGTATTTTTGGATTACTCTATCAAGCATCTTTTTTTCCTCATTATCAAACACGGACAAACTCGGTTCTTTTATGCAAACGTACACTTCTGTCGGATTGTATCCGTCAACCCCAGGAGACTGGGACACCTCCAGGACGCCCTTTTTTTGCATCTCCGCAACCATGCCCTCCAAATGCGTCGGGTACGGACCCATGGGAAGCGCTTTGTACACATCACCGGTCAACGACCGTTGGCTCTTTTCATATAGGTCGAAATCGACATAATACAAAAGCTTAGCAAGTTTTTTCTTGCCGCGAAGCTCCCCGCCGAGTTTTTGGCAGAGATATAATATTGCATTTTGATACTTCCCCTTTTTCAGGGACAACATGGTAACCATAGTATATCAGACGTAGCTTATAGGCATTGCTTACTGTGTATATCAAGAGTATGTCATTTCTTACCTCTCCGCTAGTTCCTTATAGAGCCATTTATTGAGGTCGGAAATCTAATCTCCGCAGTCGTAAGTAACCGCATCATTGGGTACCGCTCAAGAGCGTAAGCTGCACGTCGCACGGGCATTCCGACGGTGCGTCGGGGTGCTTGACCTTGAATACCGAGTGGAAAGAAACGACGATGAATTGGTCGCCCTTGGTATACGTCGACACCTCCGCGCCGGGCCCGCCCGCTTCGCGCATCATGTCGCGCGTCCAGCCCGCCGCCGTGAGTTTGTCTTCGTAGTATTTCGTAAACGTCGCAGAAACCGCGGCGATGTTCGTCACATCGGTGAACAGAGTCGATACGACTTCATATGCAGGTCCGTCCGAGGTTGTCTTCGCCTGCGGCTCACCCCATGCAGTGCCCGAGTAGAGCGGATACAAGTCGGCATTAAGCGTGGCGGCGCCCCCCTGCCCCGCGTACCAATACCACCCACCGAGAACGACCACGAGTACGACAATAGTGTATACAAATGTTTTGTTCATATACCCAAAATGCTACCACGCCCAAAAAAACATCCGCTCAGCCGCGTTCATGACCCTCAAAAAAATTCTTAGGACTTCTTCTTTCTGTCGGGGGCATTTTCGTCGAGCAATCTCATTAAGAGACTTGCGAGCGAAAGATACTCAATTGTCTTCAAGGGACTTTTTTGTAGAAAGTTCAGATGCGCCTTACGGTCACGAACGCCGACGATTCCCTTAAACAGATACATGAGCCCCCGCTGCTCGGCCTTGTCTAGACCACTTTGAAGATTATTGAATTGAATCTGAGGTGTTTGATTGTCACAACCAAATACGCGGTTCATCAGGTCGTCTCCGTCTAGGTCGTGCCCCTTGCTGTCCTTAGGGTGACCTGTTCTTACCTTTACCTGGTCTATAACCTCTACCAGTGCATTCTGTATCGCTTCCTTAAAGTAGCCATCTTCGAATTGTTGGTAGGCCACCTCCTTAATGCGAGGATGGAAGTCGTATCGCTCAAACAACTCAACACGTTCTTCCGCCGGAGAAGCGAGGGGGCCTCGCTGAATGTACCTACGCTCCGCACCGCCGTTGATTCGGGTCAAAAATCCGCTAGCACCAGCCGCTCGTAATAAGGTGATTCTAAGCGTTGTGGGAGGATAGTTGTAGCCTTTCGCTGAAAGCTCGGAGGCAACCTCACTAATTTTCCTGGGAATCTCGAAAAAGCCTTGCTGCCAAAGCTTTTTGAGCATGCTCGGCAAAGATGGTGTGTGGCTATGTTTCATTTTGTTGATACGGGCCTTTTTGTATGTAGGTGTATGCGCCCCTCTTCCCCTTGCGGGTGAGATAAGGGGCTCTCGCGAGAGCATGGGCAAGTTCTGATGCGCCGAAGTTGTAGCCGTCTTTGGCTAAGTGCTCGTCAACAGCCGCTAAGGTCTTAGCCAGCTTAAAATAACCTTTCTGCCAAAGACGCTGCACCTGCACGGTAGCGCTGATAACGATTTTCTTATTTCCTTTGTGCATAGACTTTTTTTCCTCCTTCTTTGAAGACGACGAGAGGGCCCGAGGGCTTTGAAAGTCGATTCAACGTTATGTGGACAGCCTGGACGCTGTAATGATAGTTGTGTTTCGCCAGCGCAGCTCTCGTATCGCCAAGACCCCTTTTCGAGGCAAAGAATTTATCATCGATCAAAAGACGCACACCGCCTGTTGCGCCCCGGTAGTCATCTTCAACTTTAGAATGAACAATGCGTTGCGCGCGGGTGCGGCCAAATACGGCTTTTTCAAGCTTACTTATGCGCTCGGACAGTGCCTTAAGTTCGTCGGACATATTATTTTCTCTCTGAGTAGGCCCACCTTTCTTTGCCTTCACCATCGGAGGGGAGACGAACCATGGTGCGGTCGCGGACTAGACGCAGAAGCGCAACGGCAACTGCCTGCTGCCTGTAGTTGAACCCTTCTTGCCGAACGCGGGCATAGACTTCTGGGAGGGTCTTTGGCTGCTTGAAGAACCCTTCGCTCAAAAGGAGTCTGATGCCGCCCGAAGGACCCGAGAATACAACTGGTTTTTGGCTGGCCGTACCCTTAGAGGAGGCGGTGCTGGTCATCTCGTGACCAAGTACTCCGGAAAGCTCGCCGAGCAAGCTTTGAATCTGCCTTATAATCTCCCGAGGATTTTGTTTGCTTTTCATATCGCGTCCTATGATACACGACACTCTGGCTTGCTCGCAAGCCATTTTCGTTGCCGAATCATGAAATAAAATATCAACTCTCACTGATAATGCATATTATACGGCTCTATACCGATATATAAATACGAATTGGTTGTTTAGTGTCGTTAACGTGACCAGTGATAACGCCGCTTTCACCAACACTTAGAGAAAAATCTCCAGGGAACCGCTGTGATAGAATCGGCCAATGAAAACCGCGCTACTGGCTTCCTATACCAAAGACGCGGCGTTGGTGCGCTTGGGGACGCTTTCCTGATTTCATTTCATTCTTCACTCTCTATTGCAGTCTTTTGCAAAACACTAGCATAAGAATGGGGCGGTAGTTGCTACCCCGCTGTATTCGGGCTATAAACCTTTCAGTTGACCCATGAGGTGGACCCATGCCGAACCGGACCTTTGCCGTCTTCGCCCCTGCCGCTATCGCCGGAAGTCTGGCCGGGCGGCTGCTTGGCCGCGGCGACGAAATATTTTACTGCACGGCGAACGACGCCGATGCGGACGCGCTTGAGCCGAAATGTGGTGCCGATCACGTTCTCGCACCCGTTGAGGTGGAGTCGTCGAACAAGATGAATGACGCGTTCGCAACGATGCCTCAAGAACTCGACGGCATTATCTTCTGCGCGAAAGAATCGGCATCTACGAAACTTTCCGAATTGGAGTTCCACGACTTCGAGGAGGATGTCTTCACGCGTGTGTTGGGCGCATTCAATACGTTCAAGTCGGGCATCAGGTCCCTCAAAACCGGCGGATGCTTCGTCTTCATGAGCGGTCTCGCTACGTCTACCGCCATTCGTGCCGCGGAATACGCGCTTATCGAAGACATGCGCAAGGATGATGAGGTCGTCCGCAAAAATGTGCGCATCCACCACATCATGACGCCCACGCCCAGCGAAGCTCCTACGCATGTGAGAGCGAGCGTCGCCGGCGTGATTGTGAAGTGTCTTGAGCAGGAAATGAATCAGGACCTCGTGATGAATCCTTCGTCGTGCTGACGAACCAAGATGATGAGCCGGCCCGCGCCAAAGAGCGCGGGCCGATGTCTTTATCCCTTACCCCATTTATCCCCTATCCCACCTATATCCCACCCACTCTCATATCCAACCCACTCTCTCTTTTCTTCTCTTCCCCCTCTATTGCAGTCTTTTGCAAAACACTAGTATAGACTCAGCGCGCGGCGTGAGCTTGTGTCGAACGGCACTCCCCTCATTGCGCTTCAGGACGAGCCCTGCTATCGCCAGCTTGCGTAGATGGTCGGAAGCATTCTCGTATCCGATTTTGAGACGACCGGACACCTCCTCGACAGACAATTCGGGCACGCGACTCAACAGGTCCATAATTTCGATACGCCGGTGGTTCGCGAATCCTTTGATAAGTCGCTCGAGTTTCCGATATGAAATTACTGTCGCCATAACACAATTGTACTCTATGCTAGTGTTTTGCAAAACACTAGCATAAGGGCTGTATGCGTATTCACTTTCTGTATACGCATCCGCTTGCTACAATCCGCGCACCTGCCCCGTTAGAAAACCTAAATAAACGGAGCGTATAATCGTATATTACCTATGAACAAGAGCGGGGAACTAGACAAGAACGATACGGTTTCTAACGGGGTGAAAAAAACCGCGCTACTTGCCTCTTATGCCAAAGACGGGCCACTCTTGCGGCTGGGGAAAATGCTTGCGGAGGCCGGGTGGGATTTGATGGGGTCGGCGGGGACGGCTAAATATTTGAAGGAGAATGGGGTGGAATGCCGTGATGTGGCGGAAATCGTGGGGGCGCCGATTTTGGGGCACCGCGTGGTCACGCTCTCGCGCGAAATCCATGCGGGCCTCCTTTCGACCGATGCGGACGATGCGGAACTGAAGAAGCTCGGCGTACCGCGGATTGACCTCGTCTATGTGACCCTCTACCCTCTCGAAAAAACCATTGCCGACCCTTCATCGAGTCTTCAGGACGTTATTGATAAAACGGATATCGGCGGTCCGACGCTCCTGCGAGCGGCTGCGAAAGGACGGCGATTAACCCTCTCAAACCCCGCGCAAATTGATGCGCTCGAAATATTCATCAAGGGAGGCTCGCCGGAGAGCGCTCGAGAAGAACTCGTTGTTCGCCTCGCAGCAGCCGCAGAGCGCCGTGTCGCCGATTATGTGGCCACATCGGCTTCATATTGGGAAAAACGCGCATAAGATTAAACCCCCCTCCCCCTTTCCAACACTTTACTTTGTAAAGTGTCTATTTACTCCGACAATCATTCTATCGGGAGCAGCGGACACAAGATTGACGAGCGTGGGCGGAGATGATTGAGTGCGGGAAGTTAAAGGGGTGCCCAATAATGTTGTCACCGACAAAACGGACATGCGACGGCTGTACGGAGTGCTGTTTTGCATCTAGCGTCGTGGCGCTGTCCAAGCCCGTCTTCACGCACTGCAAACACTGCACAAGCGGCGAACGGTGCGATATTTACAGTACGAAGCCGTTGGAGTGCATGGAATACACGTGCGGATGGCTCGATGGCGAAGGTACCGAGGCCGATAAGCCGAACCGCATCCATTTGGTGCACAACCAGATGTTCGATCAGATGCTCGGCATGCCGTGGTTGCTTATCGAAAGCCAAGCCGGCGCACTCGCCACGGAGCCTGCTCGGCGCATTATCGAAAGCAAGCTTCTGCAACACGATACCGTTATCACGGTATCCCGCACCTTGAGGTTCGCGCTCTATATTCCCCAAGGTCGCTCGGTACCCGAAGCCCATCTCGCACAGCTGAAGCAGCGTTCGTGGAACATTTACGACCGCAACCACAATCTGGCCGCCGCAGAGTAGCGGCTACCCGCGCTCGCCGACCGTCGGCGAGCGCGATTCTTTTGCGATACAATGCCTGCATGGCGACGCTCAAAAAGACGATGTTCCGCGAGTACGACATCCGCGGCCGCGAGTCTGCGGATGAACTCAACGAGGATTCTATCTATCACATCGCGCGCGGCTTTGCGGCGATTCTTCGCAAAAAGAATATTACACGCGCGATAGTCGGCCATGACGCACGCGCGACCTCCGAAGCTTTCCACGCCCGTGCCATCACGGCACTGCGCGAATCGGGCGTAGACGTGGTGGATATCGGCACGGTGACGACGCCGATGTCGTACTGGGCGCAATTCCATTTCAATGTCGAGGGGCTTGTGATGATTACCGCAAGCCACAATCCGGCCGGTTGGAACGGCCTCAAACTCGGCACCGGTCTCTCAAAGACCCTGCTCCCCCAAGACGTGCAGGAGCTGTATTTGATAATCGGAAAAGAAGAATACGAGACGGGCAATGGCGCATATGAGAAACAAGATATCGCAGAGCTCTACATGAGCGACCTGTTTTCCCGCGTCAAAATCGGCAAGAAATTCAAAGTGCTGGTCAATACCGGCAATGGCACCGCAGGGCTTTTCGCCCCCGCGCTCCTGCGCAAAGCGGGATGCGAAGTGGTGGAGCGATACACGGATGTCGACGCCACGTATCCGCACTACACCGCGAATCCCGATGGGACGGAGATGATGCAGGATACGGGCGAGCAAACGAAATCCAATGACTGCGAGGTTGGATTCGCATTCGACGGCGACGGCGACCGCATGGGCCTCACCGACGAGGGGGGCGCGACTATCTGGCCCGACCGCTACCTCATTCTCCTATCGCGCTTGGTGCTTAGAAAAGTGCCGGGCTCCAAGATAGTGTTCGACGTCAAAGTGTCCGAGGCACTGCCCGAAGACATTGCGGCGCACGGCGGCGTGCCTATCATGTGCCGCACTGGCCACTCATACATCAAGGCGAAGCTCAACGAGGAAAAAGCGGCGCTCGCAGGCGAAATGAGCGGGCACATCTTTTTTGCACAGGATTTCTACGGCTTCGACGACGCCTTTTTCGCCGCGCTCAAAATGCTGGAGTACCTTTCGACCCAAAACGAACCTCTTTCCAAAGTTGTCGCGAACACGCCGTACTATATTTCGACGCCGACCATTCAGGCCAAAAGCACCGACGAGGAAAAATACGCCATCGTCGAGAAGCTCACCGCGGATTTCAAAGCCGGTGGCAACCGCGTCGTCGATATCAACGGCGCCCGCGTCTATTTCGAAGACGGGTGGGGCCTCGTGCGCGCTTCATCCAACACGCCGACGCTCGTCCTGCGTTTTGAGTCCAAGACACAAACAGGACTGGACCGGATACAGGCGCTTTTCCGCGATAAACTCGCGGCGTTCGGAATCACAGAGTGGGATTCATCAGGCCATTAAGGCATTGTGTTACACTAGTTCCCCTACATGAACGCACTCAAAATCACAGATTTGAAGAAAACGTACGGTAACGGCGTCACGGCCCTCGGCGGCGTCTCGCTCGAGATTCCCGAGGGCGACTTTTTCGCGCTTCTGGGCCCCAACGGCGCGGGCAAAACGACGATACTGGGCATTTCGACGGGACTGGTCAACAAGACGAGCGGCACCATCGAAGTATTCGGTCACGACATAGACAAAGAGCCGGAAATCGCGAAGACCTTTATCGGCCTCGTCGGGCAGGAAATCAATTTTAATCCCTTCGAGAAGCCGATAGACATCGTCGTCAATCAGGCCGGCTACTACGGCATCCCCCGCCATGAGGCCATCCCGCGCGCGGAAGAACTTCTCCGGGACCTCGGATTGGGCGACAAAATGCACGGCACCGGCATGCAGCTCAGCGGCGGCATGAAGCGCCGCCTTATGATTGCCCGCGCACTCGTGCACCGCCCGAAATTCCTCATTCTCGACGAGCCGACGGCGGGTGTGGACGTAGAGCTGCGCCGCAGTATGTGGGACTATCTCACCAAGCTGAGCGCAGGCGGACTCACGGTGCTCCTCACAACGCACTACCTCGAAGAGGCCGAACAGCTCGCCAAGCATGTCGCCATCATCAACAAAGGCAATATCGTCGCGGGCGGTAGCATGCAGGAAATTCTCGCTATGCACCTGCCTGCGCCGGAGACGACGCGGCAGGCAGGCGACGACAAAGGTCAGGCCGCGGGTAGCTATCGAGGCAGTAAGCTCGAAGAAGTCTTTCTAGACCTCACCAAAGAAAAATAATATGCCCGCCTATCAACAGTGGACTGCCTTCTATACCATGCTCCGCAAGGACATGGTCCGCATTTTCCGTATCTGGGTGCAGACATTTTTGCCGAGCGTCATCACTTCGGCGCTCTACTTTTTGATTTTCGGCACCGTGCTCGGCAGCCGCATCGGCACCATGCAGGGGGTTGATTACATGTCGTTCGTCGTACCGGGGCTCGTCATGCTCGCCATCGTGACGAACGCCTACGCCAACAGTTCGTTCACCTTCTTCCAATCCAAATTCTTCGCGCGCTCCATCGACGAAATGCTCGTCTCCCCCATGCCGCCGTGGCTCATCATCGCGGGGTTCGTCGCGGGCGGCGTGATACGCGGTGTCTTGGTCGGCGCACTGGTACTCATGATTTCGGTATTCTTCACGGGCCTCAAGCTCTCGATTTTCAACCTCGCCATCATTCTCGTATTCGCGATACTCACTGCGATAATCTTTGCGCTCGCGGGACTGGTCAATGGCGTGTACGCCAAGTCTATCGACGCCATCAACATCGTGCCGACATTCGTACTCACCCCGCTCGTATACCTCGGCGGTGTCTTCTACTCGATTCACAGCTTACCCGTGCTGGCGCAGTACGTGACCTATGTGAACCCCATCTTCTACCTCATCAACGGGTTTCGCTACGGCTTCCTCGGCATTGCCGATATAGCGCTGTGGATTTCGTTCGCCGTCCTCGCGGGCATGATAGTGGCTCTCGTCGCCATCAACATGTACCTCATCCGCACGGGTTTGGGTTTGAAACAATAGGAGTATGCCGGGCGAAAATGATCCGAAAATACCCCGCATCCCGTGGAAGGGTTCACGCCCCACGGAAGGCACTGACTTGTCCAATAAATTGAGCTCTCTTGAAATAATTAAACAGGAACGGGAAAGGGCCGAGAGAATAGTTGCTTCCTCGGCTGATTACGTCTTGCATATTTCTGCGCGTCGGTATGCAAACGAACACTTGGCCGCCGTGCCTCCGCAAACGATTCAAGCCCGCTTTCGTTCGCTGCCCGAGCCGGGTAAAGGTGTTACGTACACGGAACAGCAACTGGCCTATGCTCTGGCGTTCCTGGATCTCACCGACGAGGATTTTGGTTGAGGGCAATCTTGCCGGCAAGGCCGATGTAGGTTTCCGGTCGGAGCGCTTTCAGGCGCTTTTTTGTTTTGTCGCTGATGTCGAGGCCGTTGATGAACTTTGCAAAATCCGCGAGCGTGACCTGTCGCCCGCGCGTGAGCTCTTTGAGTTTTTCATACGGAACCGCCACGCCCTCGCGGCGAAGCGCCGTCTGTATTGCCTCGGCGAGCACTTCGGGATGAGCGCGCAGACTCTCCAACATGGCCTTTTTATTCACACTCACCTTCCCCATACCGCGCACGAGCGATTTGTATCCGATGAGCGAGTGCGCAAATGCGGTGCCGAACACGCGCTCTACCGTCGAGTCCGAGAGGTCGCGCTGGAGGCGAGAAACGGGGAGTTTGCGCGAGAAATGTTCGAATAAGGCATTAGCAACGCCGAAATTCCCCTCCGCATTCTCGAAATCAATCGGGTTCACCTTGTGCGGCATCGTGGAAGAGCCTACCTCACCGGCCTTGGGCTTTTGCACGACCCATCCGTCGGAGATGTAGCGCCACATATCCTGCGAGAAATCGAGAAGTATCGTATTGATGCGGCGCATGTTGTCGAACAATTCCGCGTACGTATCGTGCGGTTCTATCTGGGTCGTCACTTCATTCAGAGCGATTTTGATGAGGTGCTTTTTCCCGGATGTTGCCGTGTTGAGACCGTCGATGAACCGCTTCGCGAAGCGTAGCCAGTCCACTTCCGGCACCGCGACGACATGCGCACTGTAATTCCCCGTCGCACCTCCCCATTTCACCAGTATGTGGGACTTCGTAAGTCCCTCAAGTTGGCGTGCGAGGCGTGACTCGAAGACGCGCATTTCTTTGCCGAATGTGGTCGGCGAGGCGTTCTGGCCGTGGGTACGTGCGAGCATCGGCGTCTTCGCATGTGCTTTTGCCGTGGCTGCTAGCTCGCGCTCGACTTCCTGCAATGCCGGCAGGATGACGGCCTCGACTGCGGAGCGAAGCGCAAATCCGTGCGCGACACTGTTCACGTCTTCCGAGGTGAGCGCGAAGTGCACCCACTCGGCGACATCAGCAAGCGACGTCTTCGCAAGTTTCTGCTTGATGAAATATTCAATCGCTTTTACATCGTGATTGGTCTCTTTTTCTATTGCCTTGATGGCCCGGGCGTCTTCGAGCGAGATGTTCGGCAATTTGTGCAGGAGCGCTCTTTCTTTGTCGGATAGCCGGCGGACACCCAAGCCGCGCACACCGGAGAGCGCGATGAGGTATTCGCATTCGACGACGAGGCGCTTCTGCATAAGCGCGTACTCGCTGAAATACAGCGCAAGCGCCTCACTCGCACCCCGATACCGTCCGTCTATGGAGCTGACCGCCGTAAGCGCCTCAAGCGGCATAGCCGCTGAGATTGCGCTCGATACGCGCGGCGATTGGCTCACCGCCTTGCTTGAAGCTCGACCCTGTGAGCTGTTCATACATGCGAATATACCTACGCGAGAGCTCTTCCACAAGCTCGCTCGGCGCCTCGGGCAACACAGCGTCTTTGTACGGGTCGCAGTTCTCCTTGAACCACAAACGCAGGAATTCCTTGTCGAAACTCTTGGGTTCCTCGCCTTTGGCCATGCGCTCCTCGTAGCCTTCGATTTGCCAGTAGCGCGACGAGTCAGGCGTGTGGATTTCGTCTATCAAATAGAGCTTCCCAGGGTCGCCTGCCCCGAGCGAAGTCGAGGGGTCGGTCCCGAATTCATATTTGGTGTCCACAAGAATGAGTCCCTTCTTCGCCGCGACTTCCTGCCCCCGCACGAAAAGTCTCGTTGCCGTCTCACGCACCTCGTCGAGAAGCTCCTTGGTAATAAGTCCCTCCTCTATCATTTGCTCCGGCGTGATGGCGCGGTCGTGCGCGTCTTCCTTGGTGGTCGGGTCAAATATGGGCCGCGGCAATTTCGTATTTTTCTTCATTCCGTCGGGCAGTGTGACGCCGTCTGCCTGTGCGTCACCGCCCGCAGACAGGCCGAAATCACGTGCTCCCTTCTGGTAGCGCGTCCAAATCGAAGTGTCGGTCACACCGGTGAGATACCCGCGCATCACTGCCTCCACCGGCACCATGTTGTACTTCTTGGCGACCGTCACATTCGGGTCGGGCACCGCGAGCACCTGATTGGGAATGATGTCCTTGGTCTGCTCAAACCACCACGCGCTTATTTGATTGAGCACCTGCCCCTTGCTGGGTATATGCGCGATAATGCGGTCAAACGATGAGTGCCGGTCGGTCGTCACAAGAATCAGCTTGTCGCCGAGGTCGTAAATATCCCGCACCTTGCCGGTCTTTTTCTTACCCAATTTTTTGAAATCCGTCTCCCGAAGTACTTCTGTCATATTTTTCTTATTGCAACATTTTGCAAAACGTTAGAATGATATTATTCGCCCGGCGGAGGCAGCGTGATGTTCTCCGGTTCGAAAATAACTTGCCGCTCGCCCGCCTCTACCACGCCGACGTCAGCCAAATCATACCCTGCTTTTTTTCCTATCGAAACCGTTCGTTCAGCTTCCGACGCCGGCACGAACACATAAAAGCCCGCGCCCCAATTGAATGTTTTGAGACAGTCTTTTATTGCGACACCGAGTTGTTCTCTCATGTACTGAAAGAGCGGAGGTACAGGCAGCCACGAATGTATCCGGTACGTGAACGGCCGCTTATCAAAGGCGATTTTCCCGATGGCGTCGCCGGTGCCGGGCAAGAAGGTATGCACGTCCACTCCTGCATCGAGGAGCGACTCGACAAGCGCAACATAGGACCTCGTGGCGATAAGTGCTTCCGCGCCAAGTGTATTACCGTTGGGCAGTTTGGTGAGAAATTGTTCGGGAAGCTCCATCGTTTTTTGTATGACAAGCGATATCCCATTTGCATGCAATCCCGACGAGGCGACGGCGATGATGTGGTCGCCCGCAGAAAGTTTCCTGCCCGTAACGATTCGTTCTTTGGGGGCAATAATGCCCGTGACCGAGCCGCTCAACGTGACTATTTGTTTTACCGGCGGCCGGGGGTTCACGATGTACTTCACGCAGGCGCTTTCACCGGCGGGCAGTGCCATACCGACTTCCTCGCAAATTTTCAGAAAGCCGGCGGCAAGGTCTTTGGACCGCACTTCATCCGAATACCAAGAGCTGTCGCTTGCTTCAAGTTGGTCATTGAACACAACGGGCAGGGCGCCCTGAGCGATGACGTCGTTCACGACGATAAGCGCGGTGTCTATGCCGATGGCGTCGTAGTACGTCTTCCCCGTTCGCTCGTACATCCACTCTGCTATCCAGTTCTTGTTGCCGAGGTCTTCGTGTGTTTTGCACCAGATATGCGACTCGTTGCCACGATATTCGAAGACGGCACCATGGGCGTGAATTGCCTCTTCGTTGATGAACACACCGCGTTTATTTGGAAAAGCGAGCGTCTTTTTCCCCGCCTCTATCATCGCCATCTTAAATGGCTCCATCTGCGTGTAATCCACCCCCGCTTTTGCGTATGCACTTTTCTCTTTCATAGCATGTAGTCCATCCCGAGGGCCTTAAAGATATCGTCAAAATTGGTCAGGATGGTTTTCTTTCCATCTGAAAACACAACGATAACATGAAAGAAAACGTTGGGTTGTGTCTCAGCGGCGTCAACGAGGCGCGCCTCCACGGTGAATGCGCATGTTTCAGGGATAACGAACTGTTCCGCCTCATTGATGTATATGCGCCGGGTACGGATGGATTCCTTCGTTTCCTCGAACGTAGCGCCGAGTGGTGTGTCATCGCTATACGAGCCAGGAACTGTGTGCCCAAGGTTGATTTTGAGCAGGTCGTGAGTCGTCGTCATCCATGCAATGTGCTTATGGGCTTTGTTACGAAACATCGCTTGTGCCTCAGTGTAAAGATCGCAAAATCGCATCCCCACCTCCGCACATTCCGCAACGGCATTAACAATCTTTAGACAATCTTCCAAATGCTGTTTTGTTTCGTTGCTCTTTCCCCGGTAGACACTGAAACCAATGTCTCCGAACATGCCGGTAGCCTTATCAACCGGAGAAAAGTAAATCATGCCGACAGATTCCGACTGGAACCGATATTTTTCGTTCGGCCAGAACTCAGGAACGCGCAATGTTTCAAATTGTGTACGCCTATGCTCGTTGTCTCCGAACAGCACTGCCACGCCGCGCGGCGGTGGGTCGTACCAGCCGCCTGGAAACAATTCCCGATGACCCTCTACTCCGGCAAGTATTCTCTGCGCGAATTCAAATTCGGATGCCCCCTCGATATTTTGCAGAGCTTCTGCCGTAATGGCGGCGGCCGTGGCGCGGGTTCGTACTATTGCCTCCAGCTCCGCTTTCATATCACTTCTTCTCCTCCAGATACCCTTTGTATCCTTTTTCCTGCAGTTTCTTGTCTTTGCCGAGCACGTCCTGCGCCTGCTTTTCTTTAAACATTCTAACGTTTTGCAAAACGTTTGAATCTCCTGCGCCGATTATCTGCGCGGCGAGAACGCCCGCGTTTTTGCCGCCGTTGAGGCCGACAGTTGCCACAGGCACACCGGGCGGCATCTGCAATATCGAAAGGATTGCATCGAGGCCGCCTTCCACACTGCTCACTGACGTGAGCGGTACACCAATGACAGGGAGCGAAGTGTGTGCAGCGACGGTGCCGGGGAGCGCTGCGGCCATGCCCGCGCCCGCGACAAATACTTTACATCCGCGCTTCTCCGCGTCGCGAATCCATTTCACCAAATCTTCCGGCACACGGTGCGCCGAGAGTACGCGCATCTCACTTTCCACACCGAGCTGTTCGAGCACCTTTGCTACATCGGCCATCACCGCAAGGTCGCTATCAGAGCCCATCACGATGCCGACGAAAGTCTTGCTCATCCCGTTAGAAATAGGACGCGGACCATCAAATCTGCTCCTACTCGGCTATTGCTCATAAGTCCAACCTTTATACCACATCTGCACCCTGCGCGTCCGCGATTTCTAACGGGACTCATAGAGTCATCAGTCTATCAAAGATTCTTAAGGATGAAATCCGCTCGCTCAGGGACCGGCAGGACCGGTACTTCGACGATGTCGTACTTCAGCTCTTCGTATGCCGTCCGTATCAGACGGTGTAGTGCGGCCGCTTCTTCCGGAGATTCATACCGTTGGGTGTCGTTCGTGAACTCAATCATGTCCAACAGAAATACTTTCTTGTACCGCGCCGAAGCGAGCGCATCTTTGAGCACCGTATCATCGGAAAGATTGAATTTCCGATAATACGCCACAATATCGGGAATGCCGCGATCCAGGAACAGTGTCTCGTTTCTCGTGGCTTCAGCCTCAAGTTCCATGTAGTGCGAGATAATCTTGTGCTGCAGTGCAAGCGGTTCCGCGAGAATATCTTGAATACTTTTACCCACTGCAAGCTCGGCTGCAATAATAATGCGTGCACCTTCCGGCAGTACCGAATATCCCCGCTGTTTGAATTCTTCAATCAGCGTCGTCTTGCCGCTACACGGACCGCCCGTGAGCACATACCATGGAGGTGTGTTTGTCATTGGAAGTATCTTACCGCATTACGAAACACCTGAATGCCGGGGCCTTCCGTGGGCACGGGCACCCCATCGCGGATGTAGCGCTCTTTGAGGTACGTCCAATGCGGGAGTTGGGTGAATCGCACCGCGCGCTCCGGATGCGGCATGAGGCCGAGCACGCGACCGTCGTAACCCGTGACACCGGCGATGTTTTCCAGTGCGCCGTTGGGATTCGCGGGAAGCGCGAAATGTTTTGCAACCGCGCCCTCGGTATAGCGCAGAGCGATAGCGCCGGATTTATTGAGAGCGGCAAGCGTCTTTGCATCGGCGTGGTACTTCCCCTCCCCGTGCGCTATCGGGAGTGAAAGCGTATCAATTCCCGTCAGCCACGGGCTCTTCCCTTCCACTTTGAGGTCGACCCAACGGCACAGAAATCGGTTTGAGTCGTTGGCGATAAGTGCTCCCGGCAAAATGCCCGCGCTCGTGAGGATTTGGAATCCGTTGCAGATGCCAATTACTAGCGTGTCGCGTGCGAGGAATTTTTCGATGTGCTTTCCGAGATGTTCTTTGAGGCGATTCGCATATGCCTTACCGGAGCCGGTATCGTCGCCGTACGAGAAGCCGCCGGGGAATGCGAGTATCTGCGCCTCTTTGAGCATAGCCGGCCGCGCGATGATGTCGTTGATGTGCACGATGTCTGCCGAGGCGCCCGCGAAGTTGAACGCGGCCCTGGTCTCGTCTTCGCAATTGAGACCGTATCCCGAAAAGATTATGACGTGTGGTTTTTTCACCCCGTTAGAAATAGAACGCGAACTAACATGTCGCGAATATAGATGTGTTGGTTGTGTTTTCTTTCTCATATTTTGTTTGATTTTGCGCGTTCGCGATTTCTAACGGGGTTCATATCACCAGTTTTGGAACGGCTTGCGGTACGCGGCCGTGAGCGACTTGACGGAAAGTTTGAATTCTTTACTTTGGAGTTCGACTCCCAAGTTACTGCCTCCAACTTCGCCGATACGGATTGCCGCGTCTTTCAGGCAAACCTCGAATGACTCGACGGCATCGGGGCGCACGCTCACCAACAGGCGCCCCTGACTTTCGGAAAAGAGGATGCTGTCTGCCCGCCCCGTTAGATGACGACTTCGTCTATCTAACGGGGCAAGGCGGGTGATGTCCCCAGGAATATTTCTCAAATCAACCTTTGCACCGAGTTGACCTGCAATCGCCGATTTGGCAAGCGCGACTCCAAGCCCGCCGCGCCCGACCGAGAGCGCCGACGCAACGAGCCCGCGCTCTATCGCACCCGCAAGCGCGTCATACACTTTCGCGTTTCTCTTCGCATGTACAAGGGGCGCCCTTGTACCAAGACCGTCGCCAAGCATCGCGAAATACTCCGACGCGCCGAGCTCGTCGTCGGTTTCGCCGATGAGGTACACGACATCGCCGGCCATTTTGAAATCGAGTGTCACTGCCTTTGACGCATCGGGAATCACGCCGATTGCAGAAATGAGGAGCGTCGGCGGCGCGGCGACGTGGATGCGCTCGCCCTTTGCCGTATATCCGCGGAAGTCGTTGAACATACTGTCCTTGCCGGAGATGTAGGGAGTGCCGTAAGTCGTCGCAAGTTCGTATACCGCCTCAGCCGATTTTTTCAATTCATACAATCGTTCCGGCGTATTGGAGCTGGACCAGCAGAAGTTGTCGAGAATGGCAAGGTAGTCGCGCGAAGCGCCGGCGGCAATCGCATTGCGCACGGCCGTATCTATCGCGGCGGCGGCCATCGCCTTGGTATCAATGTCCGAATACCACGGGCAGTATCCGTGGCTCAACACGACGCCGCGCGGCGAGTTCGGGAGCGGCTGTATCACTCCCGCATCGGAATTCACCCGCCCGCGGCCCTGCAAAGGCTTGGTGACCGACGTCCCCTGCACCTCGTGGTCATACTGCTGAGAGATGAACGAAATGCTCCCGACATTGGGCCGCGCGAGGAGCGCGAGGAGTGCTTTACCGAGTGGGACATTGCGGGCTTTCGGCGACGGCTCCACGAGGTCGTATTTCGGTTTCTTTGTCTTCAGTGGTTCGACCGGCCGGCCGTCGTGAAGGAAGTCCATCGCCATGTCCATGACCACCTTGCCCTTGTGGCGTACTACGCAACGGTCTTTATCTGTGAACGTGCCGATGACGGTCGCTTCCACGCCGTGTCGGTCGAACAACTTCTCCAGTGTTTTCCAATTCTTTTTCGGCACAGCGAGTGTCATGCGCTCCTGTGATTCAGATATCCACACCTGCCACGGCGAGAGTCCCGGATATTTGAGCGGCACTGTATCGAGTTCGACGATTGCGCCGCCGCACTCCTTGGCCATCTCGGCGACAGAGCACGAAAGCCCGCCGGCACCATTGTCGGTGATGCTTGAGTAGAGCCCCGCATCGCGCGCCTCGCGCATCAGTGCGTCGGAAAGTTTCTTCTGTGTGATGGGGTCACCTATCTGCACGGCGGTCGCGGGCGAGCCGCTTGCGAGCGCTTCGGATGAAAATGTCGCACCGTGAATGCCGTCGAGACCGACGCGTCCGCCTGCCATGACGATGTAGTCGCCGGCCTGCGCTTGCTTCTCGTACATCTTCCGGCCCTTTACCTTGCGGGGAATGAGGCCGACCGTGCCTGCAAATACAAGCGGCTTACCGCGATAGCGCGGGTCCACGGCAAGGAAGCCGAGCGGCGTCGGGATACCGCTTTGATTGCCACCCGCATTAATTCCCCTGACAACGCCTTCGAGAATACGGCGGGAAGGCAAAAGCGGTTGCTGTTTCGCCGCGTCGCGATACAGCGGTGTCGTGTCACGCGGGTCGGCGACGCAAAATCCGTACACGTTCGCAATCGGTTTCGAGCCGAGACCGAATCCCATCGAATCGCGATTCACACCGACGATGCCCGTGATGGCTCCGCCGAACGGGTCGAGTGCCGACGGCGAATTGTGTGTTTCCACTTTGTGAGTCACGAGGTATTTGTCGTCGAACACTATACCGCCGGCATTGTCTGTAAAGACCGAGACGCAAAAGTCATTCTTGCCTTTTTCTTTGCGGACTTTTTGCGTCGCGCCTTTGATATAGCGGCGGTAAATCCCCTCCTCCACTTCGTCGAGCGGGTCGGCGAATATCGTGTGCTTGCAGTGCTCCGACCACGTTTGCGCGAGCGACTCGAGCTCTACGTCGGTCGGATTGCGGCCGAGTGCCGCAAAATAGGCTTGAATCGTCTTCATCGCGCCAAGTGAGAGCGCGAGTGGCCCACGGCGCGTGCCGTCTTTGTCGGCGATACCCCGTTTGCCGATTTTTGCGAGCTCGTCGTCTGAGACATCAAGGTCGACTTCATCTACCGCGGTGCGTTCGTGTAAATGCACTTTCGGAACCGTGACCGCAAGCTCTTCTTTGGCTGAATACACCCGTGCGCGCTCTATGAGCGGATTATAGAGTTCGCGCGACATCCGCTGTGCCTCCTGCCTCGATACGGCGCCGGTGAGAAAAATAAAAACGGACGTGTACACGTCCGCTCCCTCCTTGAATTCCCTGCCGATGCAATCTTCTATCGTTTGCCGGGCGGTCTTTCCCACGTTGTCGGTCACGCCGGGGTGAAATCCGATTTCAATTGCATACGTGTATCCGCGCGGCGCGATGACCGCGCCCGTCGAGAATTTCTCCGTGACGAAATTCGTGAGGCGCTCCGCCGCCCGCTTGAGCTCATCGGCGGAGAGTTTCGCGTCCACGGTATAGGCCTGCGCCACGGCGACCGATTTGAGCTTGGTTTTTGGGAAAAGGCTTTTGAGCGTGCGCAGATACGAATCGGCCCGCGCATCCGTCACTGTCGAGGCCACCGTTATCCGTCGTGCCATGTCGGCATCATACAGACTCCAAGCAGACCTGCAATTACCCCTATTTCCGGTTCAAATCAACCCACCGGTACTTCAATCCGTTCCACTCATGAGCATCGTCGTGGACGACCTGCGTGAACTCCTTTTCGTAGGCGGGGAAAAATGAATCGCCTTCTTTTTCGTCGTCAATAAGCGTGAGATAGAGCTTGTCAGTATATGGAAGCGCGGCTTCGTATATCTGCGCGCCGCCGCCGATGAAAATGTACTTGTCGAGTTTCTTCGCCTCCGCAAGCGCATCTTCAACAGAAGTGACGGCGATGATGCCGTCGTACCTCCAATTCTTGTCGCGCGTCACGACGATGTTGAAGCGCTTGGGCAGCGGCCCGCCGAGGTAGCTCACGATGGATTCAAACGTTTTGCGGCCCATGATGACAGGGTGCCCCTTGGTGAGCTCCTTGAATCGCCTCAAATCATCGGGAATCTGCCAAAGTAGCTTGTTTTCCTTGCCCAAGACCCTGTTTCTCCCTATGGCGGCGACAGCTGCGACTACCGGTTTCTGCATGTTTGTATCCTACTACAACCTAGTCCCTAGAACCTATTCCCTGTTCTACATACCACACCCCGTTTCCCCCATGACCGCAACGGGCGGCCCGAGGCCGAGATATATAATGACTCTCCATGCAAAAGTACGAGGTAGAGGTGAAGTCACTTTTAGGAAGCTCCGAGCGGGCGGACCAACTCCGCACCGCACTCAAGGCGGCGGACCCGAAGTGCGCGCTCGTATCAAAGAATAAACAACTCAATCATTATTTCGAACCTTCGACTACGCTCGGGTCAGGAGGCGGTGCACTGCAACAGCTTGCGCCGGTGCTCGCGCCGCATCTCGGCGAAGAGTCGCGCGCAAAGCTCGCTGATTTTTCCGTGCGTGCAAAAAGCTTTTCGGTCCGCACGCGTTTCGCGGCCGAGGGTGGCAAAGAGAAAGTGCTGTTCGTCGTGAAAGCGTCTGTTGGTGACGACACGAGCGAAAACGGCGTGATGCGCATGGAGATAGAAGAATCCGTCTCGCTCTCGCTCGACGAACTCGACAAGCTCATTCTCTTGGCAGGATTTACCTATCAGGCCAAGTGGTCGCGCGAGCGCGAAGAATATTCGTCGAATGGTACGAGTATTACGCTCGACAAAAACGCCGGCTACGGCTGGCTCGCGGAATTCGAGCGTATGGTCAGCGACAAGCGTCTACTCGACGAGGCGCGAGCGGGCATCGCCTCGCTCATGGACTCGCTCGGCGTCCGGGAATTGCCGCAAGACCGACTGGAGCGCATGTTCAAGTTCTATAATTCACACTGGAGAGAGTACTATGGCACGGACAAGATATTCACCGTAGAATGAACTATTCCCTATAACCTAATCCCTATAACCTATCTTTTATGTTCCTCTCCGACGTCGACATCAAGAAAGCAATCAAGGGCAGCTACATCACCCTGAAGCCTTTTGACGAGAAGCGCCTCCAGCCCGCGAGCTATGACATCACGCTCGGCAACAGATTCATCGAGAACGATGCGAGCAGCACCCATTTCGTCGACCCGTCGAAAAAGGTGTACGCCAAGACGACCGAGCGCTCGGTAAAAGACGGCGCCGAGTTCGTCCTGCACCCCGGCGTATCCGTGCTCGGCCTCTCCAAAGAATTTTTCGGTACCGACCACTTCCTTATCCAAGTCGGCGGTAAATCCTCGCTCGCCCGCGTCGGCCTCATGATTCACAATACCGCAGGGATCATCAATCCCGGGCATTTCCTCAACATCACTTTTGAAATAACCAACCAGAGCAACATCCCCATCATCCTGCGGCCGGGTATGGAAATCGCGCAAATAACGTTTTCCATGCTCTCCTCCCCGCCGAGCCGCAACTACCGGCACGTCGGCAGATTTGCCAAGGATAATTGGAATCACTTTGTGCCCGCAAAAACGAAAAAGCCGAAGCGGAAAGCCGTAAAAAAATGAGTATGGACCGGCACCCCGAATATCAGTACTTGGACCTTTGCAAAGATATTCTCGACAACGGTGCCGACAAAACACTATTCTTCAACGACGTGGTATTGAAGGAATACAAAAAGAAAGGCCAAGAGCCGCCTTTTATCCGTTCAGTTTTCGGCCGACAGATGCGGTTCGACTTAGGTAAAGACTTTCCGCTCCTGACCACAAAAAAGACGTTCTGGCGCGGCATTGTCACTGAATTGCTATGGTTTCTCTCCGGGAGCTCAAACATCAAACCGTTACTAGGTGAAAACAACCATATTTGGGACGAGTGGGCGTGGAAACATTACCAGATGTGGTCCGATAAAAAAGAATTCGCCACTCAGGCTGAATTCATCCAAAAACTTACGGAGTTGCCTGCCGACGACCCGTTCGTCTTGAAGTACGGAGACCTTATTACTATCTACGGGCGCATGTGGCGCCGGTGGCCGGCCAAGGACGGCCGCGAAATCGACCAGCTCGCGTGGGTAATCGAAGGCCTCAAATCGAAGCCGGACAGGAAATCATATGTGGTAAGCGCATGGAACCCGGATTTTATATACGAGATGGCATCGGAGGGGCAGAAATCGCACGTACCGCCCTTCTGTCACACAATGTTCCAATTTCAAGTTGCCAACGGAAAACTTAATCTCGGGCTCTACCAGCGTTCAGCTGACCTCTTTCTCGGCGTCCCATTCAACATCGCAAGCTATTCTCTCCTTCTCTTGATGGTCTCACACGTTACCAAAATACCGCCAGGTGAATTTGTTCATACCTTTGGCGATGTGCACATTTATTCCAATCACTTTGACCAAGTGAAAGAGCAGATGACGCGTGAGCCGTTCCCCTTCCCGACCGTGCGCCTGAATCCTGCAGTCACGGACATCGATGATTTTACGCAAAGCGATATAACTCTGGAGGACTACCAATCACACCCGTCGCTTAAGGCAGATATTGCCACCATTGGCGGTTTTAGTGACGGGAAAATGGCCGGCAAGCCGGGTGTATAATTCATCCCTCATCCTATGAAAGACTACCAGTACGTCAAAAAACAGGACCCGAAGGTATACAAGGCACTCGCCGGTGAGGCAAAACGTCAGGCAGAGGGCATTGAACTTATCCCATCGGAAAATTACGTCTCCCGCGCCGTACGCGAGGCAAACGGCTCCGTCCTGACGAATAAATATTCGGAAGGCTACCCGCACAAGCGATACTACGGCGGACAGGAGTACACCGACGAAGTAGAGGTGCTCGCCATAGAGCGGGCAAAGAAACTTTTCAACTGCAAGTTTGCCAATGTGCAACCGCACGCCGGCGCACCCGCGAACATCGCCACCTACTTCGCGCTCATGGAGCCGGGAGACACGCTGATGGGCATGGACCTTTCCCACGGCGGGCACCTCACGCACGGCCACCCGGTGACGTACATCACAAAGATATTCAAATTTATCCGCTACAAGATGAAGGATATCGAGACGGGCGAGATAGATTACGACGAGATGCTGCAGGTGGCCAAACAGAACAAACCCAAGGTCATCATGGCCGGTTTCTCCGCGTATCCGCGCGAACTCGATTATGCGAAGTTCGTAGATATCGGTCAGAAAGTCGGTGCCATCGTCATCGCAGACATCGCGCATATTGCCGGTCTCATCGCCGGCCGTGCTGCGAAGAACCCGTTCGATTACGGATTCGATGTCATGCTCACCACAACCCACAAGACGCTGCGCGGCCCGCGCGGAGGCATGATACTGACAAGGGACAGCGAAGAGCTTGCAAAAAAAATAGACAGGATGGTCTTCCCCGGTTTCCAGGGTGGTCCCATCATGAGCAACATCGCGGGAAAAGCCGTAGCATTTGGCGAAGCTCTCACGCCCGGGTTCAGGGCCTACTCGAAACAGATAATCAAGAACGCGAAGGCGATGGAGAGTGCTTTCAAAAAAGCGAATATCCGGCTCATAACGGGCGGTACCGACAATCACCTCCTGCTCGCCGATGTGTTTGGGAGCTTGGGTGTGACGGGACAAGAAGCAGAGAAAGTGCTCGACGACGTCGGCATTACCCTCAACAAAAACATGATTGCCGACGACCCGCGCAAGCCCATGGACCCTTCAGGTATTCGTTTTGGTACGCCCGCCATCACCACGCGTGGTTTCAAGGAAAAGGAGTGCGCACAAGTGGCGGAATTGATGGTAACGACACTCAAGAAT
>ERZ1292625.650-Hain-H41-01um-R1-650-length-49598-cov-12_pt1 | contig 49598 bp, 57 predicted proteins | sample MGYA00564400_ERZ1292625 | MGnify/ENA primary metagenome ERZ1292625 (study PRJEB36523, sample SAMEA6512639) | groundwater metagenome | collected 2019-01-08 | study: AquaDiva: Metagenomics assemblies of 32 groundwater samples
AGCTAAAGAAATATGATCTTCAGAGAATGTGGTTGTGCCATCACGATGGAAAAAACTTTGCTAAAGATTTAAGAAAAGGTAGAAAAGTAATTGTAAGTACAGGATTTGGACTATCAGGAGAACCACATATAGGGACTCTTTCACAAATTTTGAGATCAATAGCATTACAAAAAGCAGGCGTCCCTGTTCAAATAGTATTGGGAGATTTAGATGCTTATAATGGTAAAAATATAGATTTGAAAAGAACATTAGAATTAGCAAAAAAATATGAAAAACTCATATTATCTCTTGGGTTTAATAAGAGAAAAGATTCTATACTCAGGGCACAATATGATAAATTAGATATTTTACGAACCGCTTATATTACGGGGCACTTCATGGATGATAAAATGTTTGATGATGCTGAAGAAGATCTTCATTCTTTTTACCATAAAAGAGGCAAAGTGGATAAAGGAATGAGTTACCGAAGAAAATTATCTTTAAATCTGATGGTTGCAGATTTCATCCATCTTCATATGGCTAAAAAATATAAAAATGTCCTAGTCATGCTTGGTATAGATGAACATCAATATATCAGATTTGGAAGAGAAACAATAAGAAGAATGAAAAAGAGTAAACAATTTAATAATTTTAATATGACTCTTTCTGCGATTTACTCACCAATGATAAAGGGATTTTATAATTATCCAAAGATGTCAAAAAGTTTCCCAAAATCAAGTATTAATGTCAATATGAAACCAGAAGAAATAAGGGATAAAATAATTAATGGTGAAGGAAAATATAATAAACCAGAGAATAATGTTGTTTATCAAATGATGGCTTCTGTAAGTTATTACACTCCAGAAGAGATTAAGAAATTATATCACTTATGTTTAAAGGGAGGCTCAGACTGGAAAGAAGCAAAGAGGGATTATGCTAATATTCTAATAAAAATCTGCTCAAAATGGAAAGAATAGATAAAAACAATGCGGTTAGTGAAGTTTTGTATAGACTCAATGTTCAATCCAAAATAGATCTTAAGCTTCTAGAAAATGCTTTTGATTCTGTCTTATCTAATTCTAAACAATCCATAAGAGATATCCAACTTGGGGCAATCTTAACTGGGATAATGGCAAGAGGACCAACAACAGACGAGATTGTAACACTATTAAAATCTGTTTTTAAATTGGATAAATTTAATCCTAAAAAAAGATACAAAATAAAAATTCCCAAAGGGGAAATGTTGGTAGGTGCAATAGGTAGTGGAAAAAAAGGAGTAAAAACCATGAATATTTCTACACCTGCACTTTTAACTGCTGCGAGTGCTGGTGCATTTACAGCAAAAGTGGCCTCTATTTCTACAAGTTCTCTAACTGGCTCTGCAGACTTTCTGCGAGAGGTTGGAGTAAATTTTAATCTTTCAGTTAAAAAAATGGAAAAAATAATAACAAAAACAAGATTTGGAGTATTTACAATAGAAAGCCTCTTACCCAGATTTAACTCAATTTATGCGAAAAGATTTTATGTTCCACATGCCTTAAGTTTTGGTCTGGCTGCATTAGCAAGTCCAATCAAGTATGACAACTTCTTATATGGGTTAGCTCTTCCCAATATAGACCTTTCTGTAAAAGTTTTAAAAAAATTTGGAATTAACAATGTAATGGTGGCTTCTACAACTAATGATAAGATCCATTACATTGATGAAATGGGTGTTTATGGAATAACTAAAATAAAAGGAATACAAAATGGTAAGATAGGATATACCAAAACATTTAACCCATTAATTGAATTGAAATTGCCCATGTATAAACCTAAAGATATTTCTGAGGGAAAAAATAAAAAAGAGAATATCAAGCTATCCATAGATGTTTTAAGGGGCAAAGGAGAAAAAGCTAGAGAAGATGTAATTTGCATCAATGCTGGAACAATTCTTTATTTAGCTAAAAAAGCAAAAAATCTTAAGGAAGGGTATATGATTTCTAAAAAGGTCATTAAAAAAGGGATTCCATTTAAAAAATTGCTAGAAGTAATCAAAGAAACAAATGGAGATGAGAAGAAAATAAAGAGGTATTTGTGAAATGAAAGCTATTACTATTTCAAAAAGAGGCAGAATAGATTACCAAGAAGTTAAAGAACCTAAGATAAAGAAAGGTTTCGTGAAAATAAAAGTAAAGGCAACAGGTCTTTGTGGAAGCGATATCCAAAAAATATTTTCTGATAAAAAAGCATTAAGTTCGGTAGAAACAGATATCTGGGGTCATGAAATTGCTGGAATAGTTCATGAAGTGGGGGAAAGTGTTGGAGATTTTAAAAAAAATGATAGAGTAGTCATAAATCCATTAATTAGAAATAAATGGGGTGATGATATTACCAAAGTTAAATCAATAGGTAAAAATTATCAAGGAGGATTTTCAGAATTTGTTTTTGTTCCTAGTAAGAATTTAAGAAAAATTCCTAAGATTATAAAATTTGAAGAAGCTATATTAACAGATAGTATCGCAGTAGCACTACATGGATACAATCTTTCAGAATCTCCCACTAAAAAGAATGTGTTAGTAATTGGAGACGGGTCTCTTGCATTAATTACAGGTCTTATTTGTCTTGAATTTAAAAATGAAGTGTCGATTATTGGAAAAAACAACAGAAATTTAAAATTAGCCTCAGATTTTGGGATTAATACCCTAAAAAATGAAGATATTGAAAAATCAAAAAAATATTATGATATTATCTTTGAAGTTGTTGGAAGAAAACAAGATAAAACATTACAACAATCTATAAGGTTAATAAAACCAAGGGGCAAAATAATTGTTCTTGGGGTATTTGAAAAGAATTTTCTTGGCAAAATTCCTTTAAGGGATTTTTTTTATAAAGAAGGGAAAATTATTGGTTCAAATTCTTACGGTTTTTTTAATGGGAAAGATGAATTTGATATGGCAATAAACTTGTTGGAAAGATTAAAAACAAGACTTTCAAAAATTATAACTCATGTAGTTCCTTTAAAAAAATTTAAAGAAGGATTAAATTTGATAAAAAATAAAAAAGAATCTGGAGTTATAAAACTAGTTTTTGAACCATGAACAAAATTAAATGTTTTATATTTGATCAAGACGGCACTTTTTATCCAGAGGAAAGTGTACTCACAAATGCTTTAAGAAAGAAAACAAAAAAATGGATAATGAAGAGACTTTCATTGAATAAAAAAGAAGTAGAAAAACTCTATAGGAAACTTCCAAAAAAATATCCTAATGCGTTAGAAGGTTTTCTATCTTTAGGTTTATCTATAAAAGATTATCATAAAAATGTTTTTGATACTATAAAACCTCAGAAATATCTTTCTAAAGACAAAAAACTTATCTCCACCATTAAGGAACTTAAAAGAGAAAAATTTATAGTTACATTTTCTTCAAAGAAATACTCAAAGGCTCTACAAAAAACATTAGGAATCCACAAGTTAATTAAAAGAACATATTATTCAATAGATTTTCTTCCGAAAACATCTAAGTTATTTGTTTATGAACACATAAGAAAACAGAATAGACTGAAAAGAGGACAAATTCTTATTGTAGGTAATAATTTAGAAGTCGATATAATTCCTGCATTAAATAAGGGATATAAAGCAGTCTTAATTGGAAAGCCAATAAAAAAGGCTAAAGTTAAATCAATCAAAAATATATATAATTTATTACATATTAGGGATAGAGAATCATAACTTTGACATCTTAATCAGATCCAACCACTTATTAACTCCCAATTCTAATTGGGGTATAGCAACTTCTGCTGGGGTCATTTTTCCTAAAGACATATGCTTTCTGTTGAAGTTATAATTTATCTCTAATCCCTTCATTATTGCACGAGCAGACTCTATGCAACCATGAAAACCTCTCATGGTTTTTGTCCTTTCTCTTATAGTATTATGTAATCTTTCTATTGGATAATTAAATCCTCTTTCATCTGCTATTACAACATTATGTACTATCTTGCTCTTGGTTCTTGAAGAAGCATGATAAGGAGATTGTAAGCTAAAAGTTTTTCTTAACACTCTCGGATAACCTCTTAATCCGTCTGTTGTTACAATTTCAACTTGTTCTCCTGTTTTGAATTTTGCTCTTTTCATAACTTTGATTAAGTTATCATTAGTTCTGCTTTTCATATACTCACCAGTAACCATAAATTTAGTTTCAACATCAAAAGTATCCACAAACCAGTTCTGTTCTTTACCTTTTTGATATTTACTTTTTCTTCTGTAATATTCCATTTCATCACTTTGCATTTCTTTCCCACATTTTATTGGAATATTATCAACTAAGTTTCCTACCATTTCAGCATATTTTACAATCCATCTGTAAATTGACATATGGCTTGAATTGTGAGGATAAAAAGCTTGGAAATGTTCTTGCACTTTTCTTAATGAAACGCCTTTGTAGTATAAGTCAATTCCGGCAGTAATTTTGTTCTCGTTATTCCTCATTCTATAAAAACCATCATCAATAACAAATCTGAAGTTACATTCGTTACATCTATACCTCTGTATCTTCCCTCTGTTCTGTGTTTTTCTTTTACCATCTTTTTTAATCTGATTAGAATTACATTTAGGACAGATTACATTTTTATACTTCTGCTGAATTATATCTTTGGATTTCATTTTGGTTGGTAGCCGATTTGGAATCTAGAGGGCTTTATGCCCTCTTTATATTTACTTAACTAATTACTAATTATATAAGTAAGTTAAACTATATAAATGTTTCGTTAGTTAATTATTAACTATATAGTTATTACTTTGAAAAGTAAGTTTTATAAAGAATAAATCTCTATATTTATGTATGGCAGAAATAAAAATAGAAGTTAAGGGATATAAATGTGAAAGGTGTAATCATGAGTGGATACCAAGAAAAAAAGAATACCCTACCTTATGCCCAAATTGTAAATCTGCTTATTGGGATAAACCGGCTAGAAAGAAGAAATAATTTTTTTGAGTCAGACAACTCCCGCTTACGTTACAATGTACTCAAACAGCAATATTTATATATTATATTTTTGTAATACTCCCATGAAAAAAGAGGTTAAATTACTTATTTCTTTATCTGTGATATTAATTCTATTTACTTCACTTGCATCTGCAGGAATTATTGAAGACATTATAAGAAACATATTCGGCGGATTTCCTATTCCAGGATTCCCGACAACAGGCCAGGTAGTAAACGGAGGAGTCTGCACAGACACTGACGGAACAAACTATCTGATTGCAGGCAGCGTGACAAAAGATGGCGTGACCTATAATGATTATTGTGATGGAAATACTAATTATGATTTCATTTGTGATGTTACTGCAGGAGGAGATCCTGGGGGAGGGGGTCTTGTCTCTTTCTTACCTTTAACACCTTCTATTACTGGAGCATCAGTAGGAAACCCAACTGATGCTGGCGCACCACCAACAACATCTGCAAATTGTCAAACTGTTTATGGTGTTCCGTGCAATGCGGGAAGATGTGGTTGCACAGATGGAACAACAAAAACATGTGGTCCACCAGAAGGAAATGTTGGCCAGTGTAAGTTAGGAACAACAACATGCTCTGGAGGAATTTATAGCACAACATGTTCTGGAGCAGTTTATCCTACAGCAGAAACTTGTGGAGATAAGGTTGATAACGATTGTGATGGTGAAACTGATGAGCCAGGATGTTATACTTCAGGCGAGGGTACACCAGCTAGTGGAGGCGAATGTACTTCTGGAACCACAGTCACATGTGGAAGAGAGACAGGAGAATGTAATCCAGGAACCAAAACATGTGTAAATGGTTATTGGGGTAATTGTGGAGGAACAACCTTTGTGAGCCCTAAAACAGAAATATGTAGTAACACTTTAGATGAAAATTGTGATGGTTATCCTTCAACGCAATCATCCGCAATACAAAGTTGTGATGATCCAATTTGCGATGGGCAAGCATGTGCAACAGGAAAAACATGCCAGAATGGATTGTGTGTAATTAATAGTACTCAAAGCACCTGTACAGATATAGACAATGATAAATATGCTAAAGAAGTTAATCCAACAGCTTGCGGAAATATTTGCAATGGTCAAACCTGTCTTGGAGGTAATGACTGCAACGACACTGTATCTTCAACACATCCAGAAGCAACTGAAATCTGTGATGGAATTGATAATAGCTGTAAAGGACAACCGGATTTAGGTCTTGTACAAGATTTGAACTGCATAGACTCTGCTACAGGAAAGAAAAAAGATACTGTCGTCTCTCAATGTATAAATGGAGTGTACAATTTTCAGTCTTGTGAGGAAGCAGAATTAATAACATGCGGAACAACAGAAACACCTAATAATAATATAGATGATAATTGTGACGGATCAATAGACGAGGGAAGCAGTTGCGCAGCAAATTCTGTGAAGGATTGTACACCTGAATCTGGAAACTCTTGTGATATGGGGCAGCAAAAATGTACGGGGGGAGTATGGAATTCTTGTCAAATTACTGGACAAGAAAATAATTGTAACCAAGACTCATGCACTTCTGGGACTGCAGATGTATGCGGATCAAACATTGGTATATGCTGGAAAGGGATAAAATACTGCCAAGACGGGACTTGGGGAGAATGTAAAGACGCAAACATACCAGGAGAAGAAGTTTGTACAGATGGTTTAGATAATAATTGTGACGGACAAACAGACGAAACAAGTTGTGTCTCAGCTGCACAAGCAGCAGCAATCAATGCGGCAAACAGCCAGTCTAATGGAGAAGGAGCTGGAGGCAGTATAACTGCAGAAGAACAATCACAACAGGGAACATCTGGAGTTTCGGGGAGTGGTGCAAAATCAGGAGCGACACAAAAACAAGAAACAGGATTTTTAGCATTCCTCAAGAAAATTCTAAGTTTATTAGCAACAATATTTAGAGCTGGACATTTCATAGGTCAACCTATACTTGATGTCACAGACAAATCTTACTGCTCTGATTCAGACCTAGGTAAAAATTATTTCTCAATGGGAAGTGGTGAAGGATTAAATCAACAAAAAACACAGATATGGTTCCAAGACTTTTGTTATGAAGACGACATGAACAGCAAAAAAGAAAAATGTGCAGGAAGCAATTGTTTCCTAAAAGAATACTACTGTGACGGACAGTTCATAGCTTCTGAGCCAGCAGTAACATGTAAGTACGGCTGTGTTAATGGAGCATGTGTACCCGACGCATCATTAAATGGAAATTGCAGATACTTTGACAAAGAACAATGGAAATGGGTTAATACCTGTTAATTTTCTATTCTTATTTTACTAAATTAATTTCTGACAAAGTGAACAAGATTCTCTCCAAAAACTTAAATAGACATAATATATTTACTCTAAATGGTAGAAAAAGAAGAAAAAATATATTCATATTCTAGACTAACAACATTTGAACAATGCAACTTAAAATTCAAATTCAGGTATATAGACAAAATAATTCCTAAAATTGAAAAAAGCATTGAAGCACATTTAGGAAGTGTTGTCCATTCAACTTTAGAGTGGCTCTATACACAAGTAAAGGAAAGCCATATACCTTCCTTGGACGAAGTGATAGTGTTTTATTCACAGGAGTGGGAAAAAGATTACTCAAAAGACCTCATAACTCAGGGAAACTTGTCACATCGTGACTATTTTAACAAAGGAGTAGAGTTTATCCTAGTCTATTACACAGAACATAAGCCCTTTGATGACAACACATTAGAGATTGAAAAAAAGATATTAATAGACTTAGACGGAAGCGGAAACTACAAAGTCCAGGGGTTTATAGACAGGCTTTCTTACAATTTAAAAACAAAAGAATATGAAATTCATGATTATAAAACAGCGAACTTTCCTCCTTCTGAAGAAAAACTAAACAAAGACAGACAGCTGGCGCTTTATTCAATAGCAATAAAAAATCTTTATGGAAATGATAAAGAAATAAGACTGACATGGCATTTTCTTGCGCATAATAAAAGATTCCATATTAAAAAAAGCAATGCCGAACTTGAAAAACTGAAGAAAGAAACTATAGAATTAATAAACAAAATAGAAGCGACAAAAGAATTTCCTGCAAATAAGTCAAAACTCTGTGATTGGTGTGAATACAAAAGCATCTGCCCTGTGTGGGGGAATTCTCCAGATTCATTGCAAAAACCAAAAGATGATTTGAAAAAATATCCGACTCTTCTAAAATATGTCAAGGAAGAAAAAGTGAATGAGAGGTAAGTTTGATACGCTCGCGCTAAAGCGCTCGCTTTTTACCCCATGAAAATTATTCACTTCGTTCAAGATTAATTTAATATTAATAAAAATTCGTTAGCATTATATTAATTTTTTAGTGAAATGCCTTGACGAAGTCTGGCATTGAGCAACACCAATCAGCGAACGGAGTGAGTGCATATTACCTTACCCAGTGTTATTTTAAAGTAACAACAAAGGAAAGCTTTAAAAAGAGAGAATCTATTTCTAGTTTACTGAAAATGTCACAAAAAACATTAGCAATCTTCGCAGTTTTTATTTTAATAGCAGGCATGTTCTTAGTCTCAGCAGAAGCACCGATAGGGAATAGTTCTGATTCAAGTGAAGCAACCACTCAGACTGAAGCAACAACTTCTGTCCAAACATACATCAAAGGAGACTTAAATAAAGATGGGAAAGTAACTCCTGAAGACCTTAATATTTTAATTGATCATTTATATGAAAGCCTAAATCCTTTACCAAATGCTATAGACTATGAAATAGCTGACATGGACAATGACAATAACTTAGATATCTCTGATATAACCGCACTTATACAAAAATTGATTGATTTAGGATATTTTAAAGATGCAAAAGCCCCTGAAATAAAGCTTGTGTCTCCTAGCGATAATAGTGATTTCACAACTTCAAAATCATTCAAGACTATAAACTTTAGATATCAAGTGACTGATGAAAGCAATATAGCAAGCTGTAAATTGATAGTTGATGGATATGTTGAGGAAACTGACAATTCTGTTGAAAGAAATATAACAAACTCATTCAGCATTGATGTAGACAGAGGAAGCCACGACTGGAAAATAAGCTGTAAAGACACAAAAGGAAATGAAGGATTTTCAAGCATAAGAGATTTTGATATAGACAAAGAGTCAAGTTCAACAAACACTGACACAAATAATGTTATAACAACTTTAAGCAATAAAGCAACTACAACTCCAACAAAGGATACAGACACTAAAACAAACTCCACAAACACAATAACTGCAAAACCAACAGCTTCCACAGTAGAATTCAATTGGATGTATGTTCTTTTCGGGATTTTAGTTGCAATGATAATTGTTCTATTGATAATGATAATGGTTGTTGGGAGAAGATAAGATGAAAAACTTAGCAAAAAAACTCGCGATTGGGGCAATGGCTTTAGGTTTGGGAGGATTTGGAGCCTCAGCAGCTTATAATGTATCAACAGTGCGTTCAAAAAAAAGCGAGATAGAGATGAAATATAAAGTTTATGAAGTGGATCAAATAACTAAATTAATAAATAATTATCCATCATTACAAAGTTTTCCAGAAATAAAAGAATATAGAGATAGTTTAAAGTCTGTAAAAGGATTTTCCGAAGCAGTAAAACAATATGGAGAATTGGGAAATGATAATAACAATTTAACTGTGTTTTCTATGTTCTTAATGGCTATGGGAATTATGGGTTACCCTAGTAGAAAAAATAACTAATCCCCTTTAACTTCTTCCACATCACCATTCTCACCACTATCTAATATCTTTATCAAATCAGTGACATGATCTTCAGGCTGAAGCTTTACAATTCTCACACCTTGCGCAGCTCTTCCCATTACCCTTATGTTCTTTAAAGAAGTCCTAATGACAATTCCCTTAGCGGTTGTAATAATTACTCCGTCGTTATCATTCACAGAAACAGTTGTTACAACCTCTCCAGTTTTGTCTGTGACTTTCAAATTTATGACTCCTTTTCCACCTCTTCCCGTTTTTCTGTAATCATTAACAGCCGTTCTCTTTCCAAATCCTTTTTTTGAGATTGTTAAAACGGCTTCTGTACTAAGCACTTCAAGACTGACAACTTGGTCATTCTTTTCCATTCTTATTCCGGTAACACCATAGCTTGATCTTCCCATTTCCCTGACCTCGCTTTCATTAAACCTTATCGCTTTTCCTTGTTTAGTTGCAAGAAGAATTTCTTGTCCTTTCTTTAAAACGTTTACCCCAATAAGTTCATCACTTCCATTATCAGGCAAATTAACAGCCCTTACTCCAGAAGCTCTTGGATTTGAAAAATTTGATAAAGATATTTTCTTGACCATTCCCAGCTTTGTTGCCATGAACAAAGAGTCTTCAAAACTCTTAACTGAGATTACATTTGTTATCGTTTCATTACTAAGATTGATCATATTAACTATTGCTTTCCCTTTACTGTATTTTTCTGATTCTGGAACATCATAAGCTTTTAACCACAAAACCCTGCCTCTCGAAGTAAAGAACATCAGATAATCATGAGTTGAACAAGTAATAAGTTGTTTCACAAAATCTCCAGTAGCCAAATTGCTCCCTATAACTCCTTTGCCGCCTCTTTTCTGCTCTCTATAAGATTTTGTGTCCATTCTCTTACAATATCCTTTATCAGTAATCGTAACAACAACTTCTTTCTGCTGAACTAAATCTTTCTCTGAAATCTCGCTGATTCTTTGTAAAACGACCGATTTTCTTTTATCATTATATTTATTTTTTATTTCAGAAACTTCCTTAGAAATAATTTTCAAAATTTCATTGACATCTCCAAGGATTTTTTCCAACTCTTTTATTGTTTCCTTCAACTCTTCAGCCTCTTTGTTAAGTTTCTCTCTTTCCATAGAAGTAAGCTGTTGTAACTTTGTTTCTAAAACAGCTTGTGCTTGTTTTTTTGTTAATTTAAATTTGCTCATCAATGCATCACATGCGTCTTGCACAGCTCTCGAAGCCTTGATAGTTGCAATAACAGCGTCAAGATTTTTCAGAGCAATCAAAAGTCCCTCAACAATTTCCTGTCTCTCTTTAGCAACTTTCAACTCAAACTTACATCTGTTGGTCACAATTAATTTTCTGTAGTTGACATACTCTCTCATGACATCAAGAATATTCAAAACTTTAGGCTGTCCTTTGACTAAAGCCAAAAAATTAACGTTAAAAGAATCCTGAAGCCTTGTGTATTTGTACAGAGAGTTAATAACAAATTTTGAACTTGCTCCTTTCCTTAATTCAAGAACAATTCTTATTTTTCCCTTAGAAGATTCATCTCTCAAATCAGAAATGTCTTTAAGTTTTTTATCCTGTACAAGTCCGGCTATTTGAGTAACTAGCAAACTTTTATTTAACATGTAAGGAATCTCTGTTATAACAATTACATCCTTTCCTCTATAATTCTCTGTATTTGTTTTTCCCCTGACAATAATTTTCCCTCTTCCTGTTTTGTACAACTCCAACATATCTCCTTGTATTAAACCACCTGTTGGAAAATCAGGCCCAGTAACAATTTCACAAAGTTTCTCAATGGTTATACTAGGATTTTTTATATATGTATTAATCGCGTCACAAACCTCAGTAATATTATGCGGAGGAATATTTGTAGCCATTCCAACAGCAATTCCTGTCGCACCATTAATCATCAAAGCTGGAAGTTTCCCTGGCAAAAGCTCAGGCTCCTTCATAGAATTATCATAATTAGGAACAAACTTCACAGTTTCTTTATCAATATCCTGCAAAAGTTCCATAGCTATGGGCATTAATCTTGCTTCAGTATATCTGTATGCTGCAGGAGGATCTCCATCAAGACTGCCAAAATTTCCCTGACCATAAACCAAAGGGTATCTCAATGAAAAATCCTGTGCCATTCTTACCATTGCATCATAAACGGCGCTGTCACCATGAGGGTGGAATTTACCAATGACATCTCCGACAATTCTTGCAGATTTCTTTGTCTGAGTTCCAGGCTTGACACCCATCTGATTCATAGCATAAAGAATTCTTCTCTGGACAGGTTTCAAACCATCTTCAATTGCAGGAATAGCCCTAGAAACAATGACTGACATAGCATAATCAAGATAAGATTTTTTCATCTCAGCAGAAATTTCCGTGTTTATAATTCCTTTTATCTTTTCAGGCTCATTATTTTCTTTCTTTTCTTTTTTATCTTCCTCTTCTGTTTCTTCCTCTAGCTCATCTTCTTCGTCTTCTTCTTTAGGCATTTTCATCTCCCGTCAAAAAATGACTTTTACGAAATTTTGATTTCAGTTTTTTCATTTTTTATTTTCTCCATGAATAAGATATACTAATTCTTCACCAGGCTTACCAAGATAGTACCAAAGTTTTCCTCCTGGTTGTGCACTATAAAAACTCTTTATTTTTTCTTTAGTTTCTTGTCCAGATTTTCCAGAATGTAATAAATCATATGCATAACCCCCGTTCACTAAGCTACAAAGACCAATGCCAAATGCCCCTGAAAATATCAATGGTCTTAATACAAATAATACAGTATCTCGAAATTCTTTAAATCTAGGATTATCAAAAGTTCCTTTTGGTTCAATAAATTCGTAGTTTAATCTCTTAGTTATGTTTTTCATTTTAAATTTTATTCGCTCCCTTCTTCTCCATTAATTCCAAAAATTCATCTTCTGAAAGTTCCTTTTCCTTTACATCTCTTCCTATCCACCCACATTTTTTGCATTCCCATTCGCCAGTTCCTTTACTTTGGCCACGCTTGGACGAAGTAGCAAGAAGTTCATCTTCGTCGCTTCCTTCTTCACCATTAAGAACGACAGAAACTCTCTCACTTCCGCATTTTGGACAAACCTTTATCTTAAATGTCTTTGAGCTGGTCTTCTTCTTTGAAGGGGCTTTTCCCCCCTTAAGAATCCAGTCAGGTGTTTGTAATTTGCTTTTTTTTGCCATTTTAATTATGTCGCTATTTCTCCCGGTCTTTTTGATAAATCAAAAAACTCATGGTATTTTAAATAATAATCTCTCCTCGCTTGTTTTATTTTTTCTTCATGCTCTCTTCTTTCTCTACCAACGTATTTGCTTGATCCAATAATTAAGCTAGCTATATTTTTCCATTCAGTTCTTTTCACACTTACTTGTTCGTCAATGTTTAACATTTTGATCATATATCTAAGTTAGCCTCCTTATGTTCAACTTGTTTAAATATTATGGAGTAAACCATTTTCTAAATATCAAGGTTCGCCTCCTTCGCATTTTCCTGGATGAATTCTCTTCTTGCCTGCACATTATCACCCATCAACATGCTGAAAACCCTATCAGCTTCAATTGCATCCTCAACATAAATTCTTTTTATTTTTCTAGTCTTTGGATTCATAGTTGTATCCCAAAGCTGTTCAGAGCTCATTTCTCCAAGTCCCTTAAACCTTGTAACATTAGCATTAGCCATTTCAGATGTGATATCTTTAAGTTCCTTTTCAGAATAGACATAATGATCTGTTTTTTTCCTGACTCTAAATAACGGAGGCATTGCAACAAAGACATTTCCATTATCAATTACTTGGGGCATAAATCTAAAGAAAAAAGTCAATAACAATGTTTTAATGTGCTCACCATCAACATCTGCATCTGTCATTATTATAACTTTACTGTATCTAAGTTTTGTAGCATCAAACTGCTCTCCAACTCCTGTTCCAATTACAGTTATCATGTTTGCAATCTCTTCGCTTGAAAAAGCTTTTGATGGATTTACTTTCTCAATATTCAAAATCTTTCCTTTCAATGGTAAAATCGCCTGAAATTCTTTGTTTCTTGCCTGTTTAGCGCTTCCACCAGCACTCTCCCCCTCAACAATATACAACTCTGTATCGTCCGCCTTTTTATTGGAACAGTCAGATAATTTTCCAGGTAAACCACCAAGAGAAAAAGCGCTCTTTCTTCTTACTAAATCTCGCGCTTTTTTTGCAGCAATTCTTGCCTTTGCAGATTCCAAAACTTTTGCAACAATTTTCTTTGCAATAGGAGGATTTTCCTCAAAAAATTCAGCCAGGGCAGCAGTAACGATTGAATCAACTGTCCCTTTCATTTCAGAATTTCCAAGTTTTGTTTTTGTTTGCCCCTCAAACTGAGGATTTGCCATTTTCAAACTGATTATTGCCGTCAATCCTTCTCTTGTATCATCTCCAGATAAATCAATTTCTTTTCCATTGCCAGTTTTCTTAATATAATCGTTTATAACTCTAGTAACGGCAGTTTTAAAACCAGAAACGTGAGTTCCACCTTCAACAGTATTAATAGTATTCACAAAACCAAAAATATTGTCTTGATAACCAATATTGTATTGTATTCCCACTTCAATAGATGCATCTTTAGTCTCTCTCTTAAAATAAATTGGTTTATGCAACGCTTCTTTAGACTTGTTTATCCATTTCACAAATTCAATGATTCCTCCGGCAGCGTAGAACTCTTCTTTCTTTCCTTTTTCCTCATCCTCTAAATTAATCTTTAACCCGGCATTCAAAAAGGCAATTTCTTTAAATCTCGTTTCCAAAACTTTGTAGTCAAATTCAAGTGTTGAAAAAATTTCAGGATCAGGCCAGAATGTTACAGTTGTTCCTGTTTTATCCTCATCACATTTCCCAGTTACCTCAAGCTTTGATTTTGCGTCTCCCCTAGAATACTCTTGCTGGTAAATTTTTCCGTTTCTCTTTATCTCAATAATAAGTTTTTTTGATAAGGCATTTACAACACTGACTCCAACTCCATGCAAACCTCCTGAAATTACGTAAGATTTTTTGTCAAACTTACCTCCTGCATGAAGTTTTGTCAAAGCCACTTGAACAGCAGGCATTTTGTAAACTGGATGTGGTTCAACAGGAATACCTCTTCCATCATCTACAACAGTTACAGAGCCGTTTTTATTTATTGTAACATCAATTACCTTGCAATATCCCGCTAAAGCCTCATCAACAGAATTATCAACAACCTCATAGACTAAATGATGCAATCCATCTTTTCCAGTGCCGCCTATATACATTGCAGGCCTTTTTCTTACTCCTTCCAATCCTTCTAAAACCTTAATGTCTTCCGCTTTATAATCCGTTTTTTCGCCCATTTTAATATTTTTTTGCTATTTTAAAGCTCTATACTTACAGCTAAAAACCATAGTTTTAGAGTGTAATTTTTGCTTAAAATTTAGCTAATTTATAACAAAATCAAGCCAATTTACTTTATAAACTTTTCTGGCTTAAAAACACTATTTTCCGTCGATAAAATGGAGAAGTTTCGCCTCGAAACTAAAGAAAAAACCCCATTTATTAAATTTATACACCACTACTTAATGACAACAATAGAAAGGTTTAAATATAAGCGATGGGTATATAAATCATACTAAAATAAGGTAATTTAACATGGCAGAGACAATCAAAATAAAAAATTTAGATGACTTGAGAAACTTGCAACCAGGATATGCAGCAAGCTTAATTGTTAATACTGGAAGAATCACAAGAGACGAATTAAACAAGGCACTTTATAAGTTAAAAAGTTTTTGGTACAATGGTTTAGTAAGTGATCCGATACCAGTAAGAGCCATTCTATGCAATAAAGATGGAGGTAAATATTCATTTACTTCAAAAACATATGTTTGTACCGTGAACGAATCAGACATTTATGTTGTTGATGGAAAAATTGGGTTTCATTTAGACAGATCAAACATTTCACCAAAACCAAAAAGAGAACAAAAATTTAAATTAAATAACTTAAGTGACGGAGAAAAAACAAACATAACTCTAGACACTTTTTTAGAATATTTTGCTTAACATGACACATAAAAAAACAATAATAATTTTGCTTTCAGTTTTAGCAGTAATCTTGCTAGCAATAGCCACATTAGGCCTTATACTAGCAACACAGCCTGAGCCTCAAGCCAAAGCACCACAGGCTACTGAATATTCTTTCACTAAAGCTGTCTGCACAGAAGGAAACTTCTGTCAGGATGTTGTTGTAGCATGCAAGAACAAACAAACAGTTTCAATAACACCAATTCAGGGAGCATTTGCTCAATTTTCTCCAAACTGGCAGGATCCAAGATCACAGGAACAAATAGAGAAAGAGTGTGATTAAATAATCATGGAAAAAAGACGATTTGATTATGTTAAAAGTGTATTGGCTAATAAGGCAACTCTAGCAGGGTATATTTTAGGTATTGGGGGAGCTGCAAGCGCATTTTATTTTAATGATAACAAAAACATAGTAGCACCTTCAGCAATGTCCTTGATTGCTGGGCAGTTTTTATTGACATTTACATTATTAGGCGTTGAAACCATGAAAACATATCAGAGAACAAGAGAGGTATTAAAAAATGAAGGAAACGTTCCAAATCGTTTTAAAGAAAGGAAAATGATAAGTTATTGTAATAGAAAGGGCTTCGAACTTGCAGTAAAAGAAGCTGGCCTTGAGAGTCAATTAAAATATGAAGAGGCTGTGTAAAATAATAATATGAAATCCCTAATTTTAAAACCAGAACAAATAATTCCACCAGACAATGAAATGGGCAATGAAGAAGTTCTAAAAATTTATTTTGGAGTTATGGCAAAAGGTCATGAAAAAGATATACCTCCTGTTTTAATTGCCAGACCTTCATTATCAGACAGAAATTTTATGCTAAAACGTGCTGGAAATATGGAAATTTGCAGAAAGTATTTTGAATCTGTAAGCCAAATAAAAGATGCATTCTACTTGATTGATGGAAATCATCGTGCAGTTGCAGCAATGCTTTGTAATATTCCAATAAAAGCTCTGGAATTAGAAGATGATAGTGACTTGTCCATAATAGAAAAAATGGCAAAATCTGGTGAATATTGGAATCATCCCCCTCTTCCCTTTGATTTTAATAATTCAAGAGAAGTCACAGGAAAATTAAGAAGTGCAGTAACTTATCTGGAAGACGGAAGATACGCTCGCGAATTAATAACACTAAAAGATATGGTGAATGAATTAGTTTTCAGCAATTCTCTACCAGATTATATGAAAAACAAATATCTAGAAAACGTTAGTTTTGATGACGTCCGGAAAGTATAATTATCAAATCATCTTTCTTTCTTTAGCCCTAACAATATAAATTATAATAACAATAATTAAGATAGAAACTATCAATCCCAAAAATAAAATCCACCATAAAGTACCAGCATTAAACTGGCCTGAGAATATTCCGCCCCCAATAACAAATCCCTTGCTTGCACTGGCAATTTTCCCATCGTAGTCTGCCTGCGCATAAAGTATATAATTTCCATCTTGAGCATCAGAAGGCAAGGTCATTGTTTTTGTAAACTCTGCAAAACCTGGCACATTAACAATATCCGACTGTGAATAAATTGTCTTTCCACTTTCATCTTTAATGATGAAATTCAAAGTAACATTATTGGTTGGGGTCTCTGTCAGCCTTGTAAGAGTTAAATTAGCATCAAAACTTTGTCCAGGTGCAACTTTTAAATTATTTGGAATGTTCAAGAAAACATCAAAAATATTTGAATTTGATTCAACCTCTACATTCAAGATTATTTGCTTTTTAGCACTTCCTATAAGAATGTCAATATGCCCAATGTAAAGATTAGGAATTTTGTCTAATGGAACATTTATATTAACAACAACAGAAACAGAACCACCTTTAGGAAGAGTTGCACCCGTGGCAGAAACCATATCAATGTCAGCTGAAGATACTTTCACATTGTTACCTCCAATTCCAGCATCAGTTATCTTAAATATTACTTGTTTCATTTCCCCTTGCTTTAGGGCTATAGAAATACTTGTTTCATTCAGTGTGAACGTTCCTCCACTTGACCCACCTCCGCCTCCTCCGCCAGGTAAAGAACCTCCGCCACACCCCTCATCAATCTGCCCATTACAGTTATCGTCATATACACCATCACAAACTTCAGTTGCTCCTGGATGAATAACATAATTAGCATCATTACAGTCTGACAAACCACAAGCCCCACCTGTGAGGTTATATCCGTCCTCATCCGCATCAGTGCAGATTATTGGAGCGCTGACATTGTAAGTAAGATTAAGTTGTGTGATTCCTTCCTCAACAAAATTATAGTTTGTTGCGAAATAGCTGTCCAAATAAAATTTTATTTCATCGCCAGTTTTTCCGTTCTCAACAAAGTACAAAGGATTATGGCCATATTTCCCACTTGCGTCGCTAAATTCCGTCTTAACAATGCTCCCGTTCAAAACAGCATCTATCATAACCCCAGTCGTTATAGGAGTCCCATTAACATCAAGAACATAACCATAAAACTGATGATATGTTGGGGGCTGTGCTATCAAAAATTTCAGGAATATCAGCGTTGCTAGAATAATTATTCCAATCATTAAATCTTTTCTATTAACCATTTTGGAGTATAAATCCTGTCAAAGGCACGAATGAAGCCGGCTGTTCAACATAAACCCAATAACTCTTTTCCCCTTTCAGTAAATCTGTATCGCTTATTGGTATGAATCGGCTAGTTGAAATATCATAAGCATAAATAGCACTATAATTTACATTTTGATTTCCCAAAATTGTCTTGGCATCATAATCATTGGAGAAAGTTCCTATCATATTCCAGCCAGGGGTTAATTGTATTGTTGGTCTGCTGCTTAAATCAGAAAGCCTCTTAGTTCCATTTATTACTAAAACACCTGCCTGATTCATGAACAGAACATAACCTCTTCCAATTTCCAAAGTGTTTAGATTGCTTGGCCTTATTCCATCAAAATAATATATTTCAAACGACCTATTGTAAGTATAGATTCTGTCTGCTTGAGACTGCAAAGTAGAATTGAATACTGACGTAATGCTCAAATCATTTGGAATCACCGGCAAGCTGAATGAATTCTTTCCCACCTGTAAAGGAACGTTAATGGTTTGATAATTTAATTGATTCAGATTAACATTCAATAATTGCCCAGAAGTTTTTCCGATATCATAAATTGTTCCATTAATATTCAGGATAAAATAATATTCAGGATCCCCACCCAAGCCCAAAAGTCCATCATCTTGCCACTCCGCAGTCCAGCTGGTAATTGCTGTTCCTGCAGGGCTAAATATTGTGGGAAGAGGATTTGAATTAACAGAATCATCTAAACCTCCAACTAACTCATCAGGAAATCCATCATATTCAAAAACACTAAAAGTAACAGGTAATCCTGTGCAATTTGCTCCTTGAACATTTAATGTTACTGTTGTTCCATCACTAACGCTATTATTGCTCCAGCTTAAAGAAGTAACAACACAAGAAGAACCAGATGTGCATGCCAAATCACTTCCACTGCAATCTTGGTCTATTCCATCTCTACAAATTTCTGTTGCCTCAGGGTGAATGGCTGGATCGTTGTCGTTACAATCAAGATTGTTATTAGAATATCCTCCAGGAATTGTACATGCCAACAATGAAGAAGAGCCACCATAGCTGTCAGAATCATTATCTAAGTAGTATGTATTTTTAACACCTTCATCAATTTGAGCATCACAATTATCATCTACGCCATTACAAATTTCAGTTGCTCCAGGATTTATTAATAAGTTCGAATCGTCGCAGTCATTTCCTTGAATACTTGTACATCCTACGGGAATACAATCAAATATTGAACAATTTCCAGAAGACATTGAGTTATTATAGCTGTCAAAATCACCATCACAGTAATAATTATCAACAGAACAAACACTAATATTATTTATATCTAAGTCAATTTGAGTATCACAATTATCATCTATACCATTGCATATCTCAGTTACCCCTGGATTTATCGAAGGATTGGCATCGTTGCAATCTGCAGTTGTTCCACAAACTCCGCCTGTTGTTGTGTTGTATCCATCTGCATCAGCATCAGTGCAAAGTTGAACAATATCTGCTGTTAAAGTCGCATCTCCTGTGCTATTATAAGATCTAGATTGATTTACTTCACATCCAAATATTTTTGTTCCTACACTTCCAGTTGAACAATTAAATTCCTCTGAACCAAATCCGCTACCAAAAATAAAACTGCAATATCTCTTCGAACTATCAATGACATAAGCATTAACACTGTTAACACTTTCATCAGCATTCATGTAACAGTTTATATAAATAAAAGTATTTTCATAATAAGGTTGAGAGCTTACAATCTCAATTTGACCAAAACCGTATTTATCTAGGAAACCAACAGCACAACCATTATCTCCATGCATTCCACTACTTCCCCCAAGAGGTGTTCCGTCTACCCAATTTTGAGTGTCCCAGTCTTTTTCGCCATTACAATTATTATCAAAGCCATCCACACAAGTTAAAGTTGCTGCGCTTTCTATTGCTCCGGGATTTACATTAAAATTTGTATTGTTACAATCTCCAGCTGTGCCGCCCGTCAATTCAATGCTGACGTTGTAATTTAAAGGCCTTAAACACTGGACAGTTGAGGTGGTATTTCCGTAAGCATCATGATCTGGGTTAGAATACCACGTTTGTCCCGGATGTTCCAATGCGATAATATCATTGCAATCAGCATTATTAAGAATATAGCCAAGAGGTGGAGAACAAGCAGCAACTATATTTGTTAAATTTCCATAAGTGTCACCATCAGCATCCCTGTAATAATTTGTTGTAACACCTTCATCAATAAATCCATTACAATTATCATCAACTAAATTGCATGTTTCAGTAGCTCCGGGATTTATGGCTGCATTATTATTGTTACAATCTCCTGTTGTTGCAATAATTTCTGTGCTTACATTATAATTTAAAGGTCTTGGACATTGTGTTAAACTTGTTCCGTTTCCATATCTATCACGATCAAGATCATTGTACCATATTTGTCCTGGAAATTCTAATGCATTATTATCATTACAATCTACTATCCCACATCCTGCTGATGAAGCATTATATCCATCTCCATCAGTATTAATACAAATTAGAGGTGCATTAACATTAAAAACTATAGTTTTAGTAGCCTCGGAATTTGTTAATTCAGAATGATCAAACTTTGCAAAAATTCCTTTGACAGTATTATTCCCATTTGCAAGATTGTTAAATTGAATCGTCGTAGCATTAATCCAGCTAGCATTTAATGTTGCTGCAAAATTATATTCAACCACATTATCAATTCCGTTGTAAAACATAAATGGTATTGGATTAGAATTCAAATAAAAGTGAATATGATCCTGCAATTTTCCTCCAACACTCCAGTTAGTAGTGTTAAATGTGATATTAATATTAGAATTTGGTGTTGTACTTCCATTTAAAGGAGAAATTATTACAAGCGTAGGAGGCACTCCGCTGGTGCATGTTGTTGTATTAAATGTACATGAAGATGTACAAGATAAAGTTCCGCTAGTAAACCCTTGAGTAGTACAGGTTTGTCCGTTAAGATTAAGTCTGTCACATTGTTCTATTCCATCAACGATTCCATTTCCACAAGCTGAGCCAGTATAATTCAGTTCAATTTCAGTAAGCCATATAACCCTTGAATAATTGAATGAACCTTTATTCGCTGGTTGGAATAATCTCCACCTGTTAGATGTTACAGGCAAGAATGATACTGTTGAACTTGAAACATTGTCCTCAATGTAAGGAAGCGAGGTTATATTCTGCCAGACAGACCCATTGTAATACTGCACATAGACCTCTTGAGAAGCCACATATCTCGCCCGAAAAGCATTCCAAGCCCACCATATTGTGGCATTATTATAAGTGGCTGGAGAGCAAAGTGTTTTTTCAATCCAATGTGGAAGAGTTGTGCTTTCTGCTGAAGCCCAGGTAGTAGAACTTCCTCCAAATGCAGCTATAGTTCCATCATCAATCACAGCACTTGAATAACTAGCATCATAAGTGCTGTCCACAGTTATTGTCGGAATGCAAACGCCGACAGTGAATGTAAAAGAATAATCAGCAAGATTTGTATTTCCAAAACTATCTTGACATCGGACATAAGTTGTGTAACTCCCCCCATCACTTAAACCAGACCTTGTGCTTGTGTGGAAAGTTGTTCCTGCCCCCGCAAAAGTATTTATCATTGAGGAATATGCAACTCCAGGAGTTAAAGACCATCTGCAAGTTGCTATTTCATTTGTTGTAACATTAATTGGAGCTGATGTTGTTCCAGCAGGAAGAATTGATTGAGGCAATCCATTAGATACAATTGGAGGAGTTGTGTCTCCACCACCGCCACTCACGCTGACACTCCCATTTGTTGCAATGTAAGGAGACTGACCAACAGTTATGTTTGTTGCTGTCGAATTAGTCCATAAAGCATTTGAAATATTAACATAAGATGTTCCCCCACTAATTGCTGTGAAATTAATTATTGCAATTGTTCCTTCATTTGTTGTTACACCAGTGCTTGTGTTTCTTGCAACAAACAAATCATCAATTAATCCAGAAGATAAAGTATAACCAAAAAATGTATAAACTGCCCCACTTTCATTTAACATATTTCCCTCTGTAACAGAATTCACAGAAAGAATTGCTGAATCATAACTTATATCCATTTGAATAGCATTAAAATTATTTCCAGGCATAACTCTTGCCCTAACTTCAACTAAGAAACTACTCCCAGAATTAACGTTTTGTGTACTGGGAATGATAAGAATTTCATTTTGTGAAACAAGTTTATCAACTATCATCTTAGGGTCATTACTTGTAATTGTTTTTGATGCATTGGTTGTCGAAGTTGAAATAAAATAATACTCTGGAGGATTGCATAATCCACCACAATCACTTTGCCATTGAGCTTTCCATGTTGTTGTTGCAATTCCTGAACTAAAAACAGCATTTAAGGGATTAGGGACAACAGAATCATCAGCACCTCCAATAATTCTTTCAGAACCTCCGTCATATTCCCAAACTGTAAAATTAATGCTTTGTCCATCACAATTTGTTCCCTGGACAGTTAAAGTGACTGTTTGGTTCTCTATTGCTGAATTTGTGCTCCAATTTGCATTTGTCAGTTGGCATTGAAGAGGAGTGTTAACAACAACACTTCCATTGTTTATTGCTGAGACAACATTTGCAACAGAATCATTCAAAATGCTTGAATTAACCCAGATTACATTGCTTAAGTTTAACCCAGAATTTCCCGATGCAATTGCTGTAAAACTCAAAACAGCAATGCTACCATTTCCATTAATTCCTGGACTAGCATCTAAAAAAGTTTTATTTCTCACACCATAAACACCTCTAGCCAATCCTCCTCCAATGGAAGTATAATTAAAAATGGTTGTTGCGCCGTCACTTTTTAAAAAACTTCCCTCAGAAACAGAGTTTAAAATTAAGACACTTGAATTATAATTTAAATCAAACTGAATAGAAAAAAGATTGCTTGTTGAAGTATTTGCAGAAACGTTTACAATAAAACTGTTTTCAACATTAACATTTGTTGCGGGAGGAACTACAGAAACAGTATTTGCAGAAACAAAAGAGATTATTGCTAATAAAAAAATATAAAAAATAATAAAATTTGTTGTTTCCCTCTTCATAGTTTTCCTCTTTTGTATACTATATATAGCGCAGATTAGTATTTATTAAGGTTATTGTTATAGATTGCTTATAATGATTATTGTGTCATTAAAATCAATTCTTCCATCCACATTTTGATTAATATGGGCGTAATTAGCCCAATCTAACTGGCTGATATTCTTTCCCCTAATAACCAAAGTGCCTGTGATTTAATAACCTGTGTAACCCCCTCTTTTTCCTCTGCCTTCTTATTAATAAAACTGTGACAAAAATAATTGAGACAAATAAAATAAAGTAGAAAGCCCAAGATTGAACTACGGCTATAGCCCCTCTTCCAATAATATTTCCCGTTAAAGCTAAAAATCCTTTGTTCACTTCATCTCCGCTTGTATCGGAAATCCCTGCAACTCCTTCATCCCCATTAGCGGGTGCTTGTGCATTATCTCCTTGAGGAAGATTTGTGTTTCCACTACCCACAGAAGTTTGATTTGTGTTGTTAACAACACTTGGAGTTCCACTCGACCCGCCTCCTCCTCCGCCACCGCCACCAGATGAACCTGAAGATGAACTTCCTGTTGTGCAAGCAAACGTGTCAAAAACACAACTTCCCATACAGCTTAAACTTCCTCCCGTAAATCCTCCAGAAATAGTAGTGCAAGTTTGACTGCTCAAATTAATTCCATCACACTGCTCTATTCCCTCAACAATTCCGTTCCCACAAAAAAAAGTTGAATTTATACTAACACTTCCGTTAGTAATGCCAACACTGATTGTCTCCGCACTGTCATTGGTTATTATAGAATTAACCCATATAACATTTGATAAATTTATTGTGGAGTTACCAGAACCAACTGCATTAAAATCTATAGTTGCAAAAGTTCCACTTCCATAAATTCCAGTTGTTGTGTTTCTCACATTGTAAATAGTAATTCCTCCTGAAAAAGGCTTATAATCAAAAAAAGTCGTGCTGCCATTGCCCAAAAAGCCCTCTTTAGAAACAGAAAGGATACTAATTACATTCTGATTATAAATTAAATCAAACTGAACCCCAAACACATCACTAGTGTTAGCCAAGGCAATTCCATTAATATCAATTGAGAAACTTTGTCCTTGATTGATATTTAAAGAGGCAGGAGAAACATAAATTTCGTTCAAAGCGCTGGCTATTCCTAAAAAAACTACAAAAAAAACTAGCATAACAAATAATTTTCTAATCATTTTAACCTCTAATCAAGTCTTTTATATTCAAAAATGAGAGAAATTAGCTTTTTATGCATTATGATTGCGAAATTAAAAGATTTCTCACGTCAAAATCATCGTGATTTGCTATATTTTCCATGTTGATTGTAATGATTTTTGGTTTTGCTAAAAGCCGATAATATCCTAGCCGATTATTCTCAGTAACAAGCCAAGAATCACCTATAGTGCTAGCTAACTCTCCTTTCATCCGATACAGATACCTAGCCTGATTATACCCCATTTCTATATCTTCTCTATATATCCACCCATCCTTCTTATGTTTACGAAACCAAGCTAATTTTGTAAAGTATTTGAATGACTTCCCAGTTAGATGAACATCAGCGCCATTAATTCTTACAAGATATCTTTCCCCATCTCTACCCCTATTCCCACACAAAGTTCCATCAACCTCAATTGACTCAACAACCCCCGCCAAACTAACCTTTTTGAGAGTTTTTTTATTTGATGTGATTGTTTGTAATGCCATTTTAAAATAAGTAAGAACATATTAGATAACAAATATATAAAGATGTTTTATCACTCAAAGCAAGTGTTAGTTATCTATAAAGAAAATCACTTTTTCTTAGAAACTTAGTAAGTTATTTAAAGAATAATCCCTTAAAATTTTTGGAGGTAAAAAATGCAAAGTAAAGTATATGCTGTATTAACAACTCTTGTTGGAATTTTGTTATTATTACCATTACTGGGAGTTACAGTTCTTGGAAATGTTAGTGAAGGAATTTTAGCATGGGTAATAGCAATAGCAATTGTTATAATCGGAGTTGTAGGAATAAAAAAAAGCTTCAAATAACTCTAAAATTTTTTCTTTTGTTTTTAATTTTAATCTATTTCAGAACTAAGAATCACTTTTTCTTAGAAATTTTGTCTTCCGCAGTTTTATGCACCCATCTAACTTTTCTTCTTTTCATAAGCAGATTTTTCCTGCATTTTGAAGAACATATGTAATTGATTGTTCCATCATTTTTTACAAGAGTTACACCTTCGTGAAAACCATATTCTTTCCCACAAAATATACATTTAGGCATTTTGAACTCCTAAATTATGATAGTTAAAAACAGAGCCATTACTTGTTTTGTTAAATAATCTAAATCCTTTCTCACGCAAAACAGATTCCGCGCCCGCAACAAGTCCAGATAAACTAATCCCACTTAAACCTTCAGGAGCAACAACTTCAGCAACACCTTCCCAAGATGCCCGTCCAATTTGAGGTAACATATAATCTCTTCCTAATTCAAAATATTTTTTATAATCATCAAAGGCTGTCATCTTAAGTGTAAGCTCCTTTTGTAACCTGAGATTTGATTCTTCTTGCCTCAATTTCAGTTTCTCTTAACATTAATGTATCACCGATTTTTATGGGGCCTTTGACATTTCTTCTCATACTTCTGCCCTTATCTTTTCCTGCCTGGACAAGGCATTTGATTTGAGTAATTTCTCCTCTGAATCCTGTCCTCCCTATAACTTCTTGAACAGTTGCGGGAACAACTTCTCCTAAAATCTTATCACTTCCTCTAGAACCAGATTGCTTTTGCTGCTGTTCTCCTTTAGACCTGTCTTGTTGTTGTTTAGCCATATTTATACGTTCGTGAGTTTAAGTTTAAGTTTTTGTAATAAAGTAGGTTTTAGAGTGTTAGATGAATATAATAATCTCCCAGACTTCATACTTTTACCCATTGGACCACGATTTCCCTCTTCATAATTCCAATATGCCTTAACATCACCAGCACTTAAAAGATGAAATTTAAACCTTCCTCCAACTTCTTGATTAATATTTCCTAAAATTTTTGATCTAACATCCTGTCTTAATTTATTTTCTATTTGATAATAATTGGGTAATGAAATCATACCTTTTCTAACAGAATAATTTTCGTCTCCAATCTCTACAAAAAGATCAACGTCTGATTTTCCAGGAAGCCAATCATCTCCTAAATAACTTCCAAAAACTCTTACTTCACTTAAAGAAGGAACTACATCTTTTAAAACTCTAACTATATTAGGCAATTCTTTTTCAATTTCTTCCCTTGAGATTTCTTCTAAAACTTTCATTTTTACTCCTATTTCTTCAAACCAGCAATATCTTTTTCAGCTTCACCGGCATTGATTATTGCTATTGAAGATGCGGCAACTGAAAGTCCTGCAGCTAATCCAAGTTTGTTTTTGTTGTCAGCTTCCTTGCACAAAATTCCCTTTTGCTTGCATAAAGCCGGAATATGCTGAACAATTTCTTTAGGTTCAACATCTGTGGCATAAACAACAAACTTAGCTGTTCCTCTTTCTATGGCTTTGGTAACTTCGTTAGTGCCTTTCTCAATTTTTCCTGTTCTTCGTGCCTTATCAACTATACTGTATACGTCCATTTTATTGTTTTTCTTTGCTACAAATTTAATTAGAACGAAAATTCAATCCTCGCGATTGCATTCGTTCATCGGATAAGAATATGATAAAAAATCCATTTATAAAGGTTTCTGAGAAAAGCAAATTGTATAGGTTCAGGACATATGTCACTGGGTCGCACACTGAGAAAAGCAAATTAACCCCTATCAGAAATCAGCAATCTTTAAATAAGAGCGAAAAAAGAGAGTTGTATGAATAAAACACGCCAGGAAACCTTAAAATCGCTAGAAGAAATAGCTGGAGAGTTAATTAGCTCAATAAATTTAAACCGTTTAAGTGTTGGGGAAGTAATGGTAAAATATCGATACTCCTTAAAAAATTATGTAGATAATTATAATTTAACGGATTCTCAAGCAAGAGAAATTACAGAGATATTTTGCCATAAGTTAGATGAAGATGGTTTGGTTAAATTTTCAAAAAGAATTCAAGACAAAATAAACGCCACATACAAAGAGTAGGAAACTTTTTATAATTCAGCTATCTCCAAGAAACATGTGTTATGCTATTCCTGGAAAAGTTGTGGAAATTAAAAAGAATATAGCCTTAATTGACTATTATGGAGAAAAAAGAAAAGTTCTAAATGAAAATAGAGAGGTCAGGATAGGAGATTATATTTACGCTCAAGGCGGAATTATTTTAAATAAAATTCCAGAAAAAGAGGCATTAGAAATTCTTGATTTTTGGAGGGAAAAATTTCAAGAGTTAAAAAAAATTGACAAAAAGATTTCAAAAATTAACAAAACAGAAAGCTCAGAAAATTTGTTAAAAATACTTCAAAGAGTAAACAAAAACCAGGAGTTGACAAAAGAAGAAATGTCTTACATTTTAAACATTAATAATGAAAATGAATTAAAGCTCCTTTATGAAACAGCAAACAATCAAAGACAAAAACATAATGATAACGCCTGTTGTGTTCATGGAATAATTGAATTCTCAAATTATTGCAAAAATAACTGCCATTATTGCGGAATAAGAAGAGACTCCAAAGTTGAAAGATACAGGATGTCGCCAGAAGAAATAATTAAAACAGCAGAAAATGCAGTAAAAAATTTAGGTTTCAAAGCATTGGTTTTACAATCTGGAGAGGATTTTTATTATGATGAGGAAAAATTAACCCAAATAGTTAAGGAACTAAAAAAATTAGAAATATTAATTTTTTTGAGCATAGGGGTTAGATCAAAAAAAACATATGCCAATTTGTATGAAGCTGGTGCGAGAGCAATATTAATGAGATTTGAAACATCAAATAAGGAGTTGTTCGAAAAACTAAGGCCAGAAACAAATTTCGAAGAAAGAATAAGTTTAATTAAATATTTAAAAGAAATAGGCTATGTTGTTGCAACAGGATTCTTGATAGGGCTGCCAAATGAAACAGAAAACGATGCAATTAACAATATTTTGCTAACAAAAAAGCTAGATGCTGATATGTATTCTTTAGGCCCATTTATTCCTTGCATAGGAACGCCTCTAGAAAAATCTTCTTTGGTTAACAAAGACAAAGTTTTGAAAATAATAGCATTATCAAGGTTAACCAATCTTGATGCAAAAATTTTAGTCACAACAGCCCTAGAAACTCTTGACAAAAAAACAAAAAAACTAGGGCTTTTGTCTGGAGGAAACTCTCTGATGATAAATGTAACCCCAAAAAAATATAAAGAACTTTATTCAATCTATCCAAACAAAGCCGGAACAAAAAATGAAGTAGAAGAAGAAATAAAATCAACACTAGATTTGCTTTACTCTTTAGGCAGAGCGCCTACTGACTTAGGAATATAAAATGCCAAACCCAAAAGAAATAGTTGATGAAAAAAAAATTTATAGAACTTTAGAAACAACACAAAATCAACCGAGCAGGACTATAGATAGAATTCTAGGCAAGTCTTTAGAAAAAAAAGGACTAACATTGGAAGAAGCCAGCATACTCCTAAATGTTAATGATCCAGCCATAGTTTCAACAATGTTTGATATAGCAGGAAAAATAAAAAAAGAAATATATGGAGATAGACTAGTTCTATTTGCTCCTTTATATGTTTCAAGTTTTTGTATAAATAATTGTTCTTATTGTGGTTTCCAATCAGACAATCCAGAAGAGCGTAAAAAATTATCTTTAGATGAAGTGAAACAAGAGGTTGAAATGCTGATTGACATGGGGCACAAAAGACTCTTGGTTGAATTTGGTGAACATCCTAAAGAGAATCCTATTGATTATGTCACAGAAGCCATCGAAACAATATACCAAACAAAAAAAGGAAGAGGAGAAATAAGAAGAGTTAATGTTAACATAGCTGCCACTTCTGTTGAAAATTACAAAAAATTGAAATCTGCAGGAATTGGAACTTATCAGTTATTTCAAGAAACATATCATAGAGAGACTTATGAAAAATTGCACAGAAACGGACCAAAATCAGATTTTGAGAGACAATTGTTTGCCCATGACAGAGCATTTGAGGCAGGTATTGACGATGTAGGATTGGGGGTTTTGTTCGGACTTTATGATTACAGATTTGATGTTATGGCTTTGCTTTCTCATGCGCAATATCTTGACAAAAAATTTGGAGTGGGGCCCCACACATTCTCTGTCCCAAGATGGCAACCAGCAAAAACAGGAGATTGGAAACCAGAGCATCCTGTTTCAGAAGATGAGTTATTAAAAATTATTGCAGTTTTAAGAATGACTGTCCCATACACAGGAATGATAATCTCCACAAGAGAAAGAAAAGAAATAAGAGAAAAGGCATTTGAAATAGGAATATCCCAAACTTCTGCTGCATCAAGAACATCTCCTGGAGGTTATACCAACGAAAGTGAATTAGAGCAGTTTACACTGGCAGACCACAGGCCTTTAGATAAAGTGGTAGAATCTTCTTTAGACCGGGGGGCAATGCCAAGTTTTTGCACAGCTTGTTATAGAAGAGAAAGAACGGGCCAAAAATTTATGGACTTGGCAAAGCCGGGAGACATACAAATGTATTGTGTCCCAAATTCAATCTTAACACTAAGTGAATACTTAATAGATTATGCACCCCCAACAACAAGAGCAAAAGGAGAAAGAGTTTTAAGAGAACATCTTGCACGAATAGAAAACCCAAACATTATGGAAGAGGTGAAAAGACGCCTGATAAGAATAGGGCAAGGAGAAAGAGATTTATGTTTTTAACATGAAACAAACAATCTTAGTTTTCGGAAATCCATTAGTGGAATTAGATTCATTGGCAGTAAGAATCTTGCCTCAACTAAAAAAAACTTTTCCAAATATTAATTTTATTCATGTCGACCCAACAGAAAACCTACAAAATTATGGAAAAAAATTGAAAATACTTGATGTTGCTCCAAACATAAATGAAATAAAAATATTTAACTTGCAAAACGAAAAAGATCTTGACAAAATCTCAACATCAAAGATATTCAGCATGCATGATTTTGACCTTGGATACAACTTAAAACTTCTAAAAAAACTCGATTTGATTGATGAAGCAAAGATAATCTGCCTGCCTTGGAATATGAAAGAGGAAGAGGCTTTAGAGGGAATAACAAAATTGATAAATAAAAAAGAACTTTAATTGTTATGGAATTAAAAGAAGTTGAAACATATCTTAAAAGAATAAGCCAAGATAATATTGAATTTGACCCTCATTTCTACAAAAAAATTGCAGAAAGGCCAATAAATGAAAGTATAGTCAGAAGTTATTTATCCAATATAAATAAGCTGGAAAAAATTGAATTTGGGAAAGAAGATTCAAATCGTTTTAAATTATGGTTCAAGATGAGCAGCAATTATTCTTTGGTTGTAATAATAGAAATCCTGATTCCGAAAGGATTAAAAGTAATAAGTGCTTGGAATACTAATAGAAAATGGCAAAACAAATTAAAAAAATAGATTATGACTTTGAGAATGATATATTGTTTATATCTAATAGTGAAAAAGTAAAGGCTTCTTTAGATATTGGAGATTTTGTTCTAGATGTAAGCCATAGCAACTTAATTTGTGGAATAGAAATAATGGATGCAAGCGAAAACTTAGGTATCTTAAAAGAAGAATTAAAAAATATCCAAAGCATGAAGATGTCAATCACATACAAGACAAACCATGTTTATGTCCTTCTCATGATAATCTTCAAAAAAAACGGTAGAGAAGTTAATGTTCCAATTCCCTTAACTATTAACTTAGGGCATAAAAGTCCAAAGAAAGAAATATTAACTTACAATTAAAAGCGAGTCTAATTATTAAATCTTATTTTAAAATGGAATCTAATTCAAAACAAAAATTTACAGAAGAATCTGAAATATTGGGTGATAAAGATTTAATGTCTCAAATTAAAATTAGTGAAAAAAAAGGAAAGATAAAAGAGCTGAAATACTAACCAAATCCTCTAATCACCCCAATTTATCTTCAAGAAATGTGTTGCGCAGCTCATACAAGGATCATAGGCTCTAATGACTTCCTCAACACTCAATGAGATTTCATCTTTGGATTTGTTTTTTGCTATGAGCTCCTCAACATGCTTTGCAATGTCTTTTTCAAGATTAATTATGTTCTGCTGTGTTGGGATGCACAAATCAGCTTTAGTAACAATTCCTTTAGAGTCTAAATCAATATCATAATACAATGTCCCTCTCGGAGCCTCGACAACCCCAATTCCTTTCCCAGCCTTGACTTTTACATCAACAGGCTTCTCAGCTTTTATGTTATTCTTAAGCTTTTGAAGTATGTCAATAGAATTATCAACATTATGAAGCATCTCAATAGCCTGTGCCAGGTTATTATCAAATATGCACATAGAAGGAAATTTTTCAAGATATGTTTTCAAATCTCTCTTTGTATCATTATGAAGTTTATCTTTATTCAGGTTTATTCTTGCCAAAGCTCCCACCATATAGTCTTTAGACTCCCACTTCACAGCGCGAGCAGTAGAATAAGGCAGAACAACTTTCTCATAATGTTTTCCAAAATCCTCTTCAGGAATTTCTGTACCTTTTGAAATTTTTATGTTTCCTTTCAGGTAATTATAATTATTATTGGACAAAGCAACATAATTTGTGTCTCTATTAAAATCTTTTTTGTAATTGTAAAAAACATCAACAATTTTTATTATTTTTTCTCTAACACTTTGCAATTGTGCTATTGCTTCTTTAATCTGCTCTTTGTTTGGAAATTGTGTAAATCCTCCAACAATTGCAAAAGGAGGATGAACTGACCTTCCTCCAATTATAGTTGAAAGAAAATTTCCGGCTTCCTTGACATCTAATCCATCATGAATCCACTCGTGAAGTTCTCCTTGAAAATCAAAAATCGATTCTTTACGAAAAACATCAGGCAAACAAAAGAAATAAAGATGCATAGCATGATCTCTTAAATGTCCTGCATTCATCAACAAGTTTCTAAGCATCATTGTCTGCTCGCTAACTTCAACTTTCAATGCTTTCTCAACAGCTTCGATAGAACATAAAGTGTGTGCAGCACTGCATGTCCCGCATATCCTCGACATCTTTACAGGGAGCATCTTATAATCAAGCCCTTCCGCAGCTTTCTTGTAAAATCTTTGATTCTCGTCAATCTCAAGCTTGCATTCCTTGACTTTCCCATCTTCAATTTTCACATACATGTTTGTATGCCCTTCAATCTTCGAAACATTTTCAATGTCAATCTCTATTTTATGCATTTTTCAAATACCCATCAATTTTTTTAATTAAAACATCAATATCAACAGGACAGCCCAAAATTTCATCATCAACTTTTACAATTCCTTTCAAGGGGGAAACTTTGTCCAAATGATGAAATGCTTTTAACACAGGCATTATTTCTTTCATTTTCCTGTCGTCAAAATCATTTCTCTGGTTAGAAGGAAAACCCATGCAAGCTGCGCTTCCAAAAGCCACAAGCTTCTTTGTCTTGGCTCGTATATGTTTAAGCTTCTCAACCTCTTTTTCAGTGGATATTGCTCCCTCAACCAAAGCTATGTCAGTGTCATGAACCTCTTTGAATGGTTTCAAAGCTCTGAAATCAACAAAATCAATTTTCTTCATCCATTGATCATATCTTTTATTAAGAGCTTCTATAAGAACAATAGTACAACCCTCGCAACATGTAAAATTATACACACCAACCCTTATTTTTTTCATTTTAAACTCTTAATTTTTTCCCTTATCTCCTTTACATCTACTTCATTGATTTTAGCCAAAATTTCCTTTGAATTGCTAAAAAACACATGTGCTTTTTCAATTATATAATCTGCATCTTCTTTAGATACAATTTTATCAACATAGTATTGGGCAGTATTTCTTATATCAAAAGCCTTCTTTATTAACTTTATATCTTCTTCAGAATAAAACTTATTTAATATCTTCTTCATGAATTCAATAGTGCAAGAATGAATTTCACATTTAACCCCTATTCTCATACAGACAGCATACAATGAATAGTACATGGAATAATAACAAGCAGAAATTGTAAATAATGAGTTGTATTTTCTTTCCCTGTTCATTGTTCCTAAAGAGTTCTCAGCCATTTTGAGATAACCCTTAGCAAGATTATCATTGGAATCTATAAGCTTTATCCCATCTTTTTGCCTGAAGCACCAGTTTAAGCCGACCATATTAACTTAATAAAATCCTCTATTCCTCTCAGCACAACGTGGTTTTTAATTATTTCTAGAATAAGGTGGTCTTTTTTGTCAAATTTGTTCTTATTTGATCTTACAATATTAATTTTTATATTATAAACTTCTTCCAAATCATCAACATTTTTCATTTTTCCCAGGACAAAAACATCCAAATCAGATTTTTCATTTGCACTAAAACTTGCATAGCTTCCGAAAATAACAAGCATTCCTTTAGCTCTTTCCTCCAATTTTAAGAAAAGCTCTCTTAACTTCCTATACTTTTCTAGAAAATTAATTTTCTTTTTAGTTTCTATAATTTGGATTATTTCTTTTAAATTTGAATAAAAGGAATTAAGATAGTAATACTTATTTTTTCCTTCTTGGGTAAATTTTAAGATATTGTCTTTTTCAAGACTATTCAAGATATTTGAAACTGTTTTCTGGTTCATTTTAAGTTTTTTCGCAACATTTCTTCCATAAATTCTACAATAATAATCTTTAGAAAATTCTTCCAAAACCCTTAAGCTGTTTTCATTAAGTGTCATATTACTCATATGAGTAATAAAGTATTTAAATATTTGGTTTTGGATTTTTGCATAATTTTATGTTCAAGTTTAAAAATTTATATTTATCTCCACTTCACTTCAACATCATCTGTTCTTTGCCTTGGTAGTATATCAACATCTTCTGGCTTTTCTTTAACTCCAGACTTAAACATAATTTCTCCAGCATAGGCAATCATTGCAGCATTATCAACCAGCAAATCTCGAGAAGGAACAAATAATTTACACCCTCTTTCCTCACACATTATTCTACACATTTCCTGAAGCCTTGAATTGCATGCAACACCTCCAGCAAGAAGCAATTCTTTTTTTCCAGTATGAGCCAAAGCCCTTTCAGCAGTTTCAACAAGCATTGCAAAAACAGTTTCCTGCATGCTGAAGGCTAAATCTTCTTTTGAATTTTCTTTTTTCTCAAGCTTCTGTTTCAGATTTGTCAAAATTCCAGACAAAGCTATGTCCATCCCTTTAACTTTGTAAGGCAACTCAATATATTTTTTTCCTTGCAAGGCTAACTGTTCTATTTTTGGGCCACCTGGAAAGCCCAACCCAATATACCTTGCAAAATTGTCTATAAAATTTCCAACACCAATATCCAAAGTTTCTCCAAAAATTCTATATTTTCCAGCCTCATATGCAATTATCTGAGTATTAGCCCCAGAAACATAAAGCATGACAGGATCTTTTGCACCAGTAATTCTTCCAACTTCAAGATGAGCGATGCAATGGTTTACAGGAACCAAAGGTTTTTTTAATCTTGAAGATAATTCTTTTGCAAACTTCAATCCTTCAAGCAAGCATGGAGATAAACCCGGAGCATTTGAAATTGCAATTGTATCAATGTCTTTTTCTTTAATCTTTGAAATTTTCAGAGCAGAATTATAAATTGAATTAGCAACGGCCTTATGATGTTTTGCTGATTCCAGAGGAATAATCCCCCCAGTTTCAGTTGTGTACATGTCCCTAACATTTGCCAATATATTTCCATCTTTTACAATTCCCACACCAAAAGTGTGTGCTGTTGATTCTATGCCAAGGATTAATGCCATGAAAGAAAAGAGAAAAAGAGATTATTAAAGTTTATTCCTCCAAACAATAATTTAAAATCAAACCAGGCTAATAGAAATTTCGTTCTTTGTCCTAGGGTTCTGATTAAGAATTAAGTATTTATAAGTTTAAAAACTTTTTTATTTCGCTTCGATAAATTTAAAAATGATTTTTCTAATTAATTTTATGGAAAAGGATAAAAAAAAGATAATTTTCAGAGAAAAAATTCAAAAAGTTGAAAAGGAAATTGGAATTGTAATTTTGGATCAAGAAAATATAAATCAAGGATTTCCACACAAATGCAAGAAATGTGAACATGATTTTGCAGAAGTTATTGACTTGGGAGTTTCATATAGTGATGAATCAAGTGTACTTTTGTTTAGATGCAAAAAATGTAGCCATGTAGAAAGAGATGCTTTTGGAACAAGCAACAACTAAAGTTTATCATGTTTGGTTAATCTTTATTTTATTCCGTTAACTTCATTATAAGTTTTAATGTCTCCTATATCAAACCAAAAACCTTTAAGAAGAATTCCATAAACTTCATCTTTTTCGCTGAAATCTTTAACTAAAAAACCCGGTCCATCCTTAGGCTTATGAGATTCTATATATTTTCCAATTTTTACAATTTCTTCCTTTGAAAAAACATATATTCCGGTCGATATAAGAGTTGACTTTGGATTGCCTGGTTTTTCTTCAAAAGAAACCACTTTATTATTCTCAACTTCTATAACTCCAAATTTTTTGGCTTCTTCCAAACTCTTAACGTCAAACAATGCAACCACACACTTTTTAAATTTGTTAAAAAAATCAATAACTTCATCAAGATAAAAATTAAAATAATTATCTCCTAAAATAACCAAAATGTCTTCATTTATTTCTTTTTCATTTATTGCAAACCACAAATCGCCAATCCCTCCAAGGCTTGTTTCATTAGTGTTTGTTCCATCATTCAAAATTTCAACCCTATCTTTAAAAGGTTGTTTTTGCAGCCACCAAACAAAATCATTGTAAAATTTATCATTTGTAACGATATAAATTTCTTTTATCTCATCAGGAATACTTTCAATTATATGATTAACTAAAGGTTTTTTATCGACTTCAAGCAAGGCCTTTGGCTTAGTCAGAGTCATAGGATATAGCCTAGTTGCATAACCTCCGCAAAGTATTACACATTTCATTTTCCAGTTTATTAAATGTCAAATCTCCAAAAATCCTAAGAAAGATAACTTTTTAAAGCATATTCTAAATAGAAAACCATGGCATCAAAGCTAGAAATAAAAGCAAGAGAATTGGATGACCAAGAAACATCAACCTTAGACAGTGCTATAAAAATTTCTCAAAAAACAGGGATAAATCCTGGAACAGCAATTATGTATATTTTTGCAAAAAGAAATGGGTTTGGTTCTCGTACAGAATATAATAAACATTTCGCCAAAAGAAATGGGTTTGGTTCTTATACAGAATATCGAGAGCATTTAGCTAGTGAAAGACAAAAATTGTCAGAATATAAAAATTTAGCTAAATTAATAAAAGATAGACTAAAAGAAGTTGGCCAGAACCAATCATGGTTAGCTAGTGAAATAGGTGTAACAAGACAATGTGTATCTTATTATTTGCAGGCAAAAGATTTTCCAGGTGAAGAAAAACTTAAAACAATCTCTCAAGTCTTAAATATTCCTTATGGAAAAATAGAAGAGGCAATGGCATCTTGATAAATTTTTATCCCTCAAATCTCCAGTTTACTAGCCTTCTTGTAATCATCAAGGTTTCCAATGTCAATAAAAATGCCTTTAGCTACAAATCCATAAACATCCTGTATTTCATGTAAATATCTAAGGAAATTTCCAAAGCTGTCTCCCTTATGGGGAGATTTGTTATAATGCTCTATCAAATCTAAATGTTTTCTTGGAAAAAAATAAATCGCTGTGCTTATAATATCAGACTTGGGATGTTTTGGTTTTTCTTCAAACTCAACAACAATATTATTTTTCAATGTAACAACTCCAAAACTCGAGGCTTTTTTCTTATCTTTAAGTTTATGCAGGATAATTGTAGGAGATTTGACTTTCTTAAAGAAATTATAAGCTTGAGTTAATTTAAAATCAAATAAATTATCTCCCCCAATCACAAGAAAATCATCCTTAATCTTGTATTTTTTCATAATTTTATCTATAGCGTCAATTCCACCAAGTTTCTTTTTTTTGAAAAAGTATGTGTTTTTGAAAAGTTTTATTTTTTTCTTGAAAAGAGAATGATAAGCTTTATGCCACTCCTCAAACTGGGGATAAGACTCTTCGCTTGTTGTTACAAAAATCTCATCGATTTCATTTATTTCTTCAACTTTTCTCACTATTTTGTTAAGAATAGGCTCGCCGTTAATAGGCAGCAAAGATTTAGGAATAAATTTGGTTAAGGGGTAAAGTCTCGTCCCATATCCTGCACATAATATAACACATTTCATATTAAAAAAACCGAAAAAGGCTTTATAAACCTAAGCCGTAGAAGACCCATTAGTTTTTGTCAATAGATAATGAACCCCATTATAATCAAAGGATAAAGTGCCTTTACCTCCTTCAACATTCTCCGCACCCCAGGTTCTTTAAAATCAATTTTTTTTCCATAATCACTACCTATGTAACTAACATTCAAATTAACGCCTTTTTGGAAAGGATTAGAAAGAGTGTAAACCTCAACCTCATTAAAGCATCTCTTAAGTGTGACTTCACATAGAGACTTTCCATCTTTAGAAAGCTCTTTTTCTAGAATGATTCTTTTAATTCCTATAACTTCATCAGGCAAGATCTCTAATTGTTTTGAAAATTTCTTTGTTTCTTCATCCATAAAAACCAATCTGCCCAAGTCCATTTTGAGACACAATAAAGGTCAATTAATAAAGATTTATGTGGAAAAAAGATTTAAAAGTTAAATTCATTAAAATATACATGGAAAAAGAAAAACAAGATGAGAATGCTCTTTCTAGACAAAAAGAAGAACAGCTCATAGAAAAAACAAAGAAAATTTCTGTGAGGGAGGGCTCCGCATACAGCATGATGGAAGGGTTTGGTGCGAGATATACTACACCATTCGCTTTGGCAATAGGCGCAAACAACACACAGATAGGATTGCTTAGTTCAATACCTTCTCTTCTAGGAAGTTTTTCACAATTGTACACGCTTCACGAGATGGATAAATGGAGCAGAAAAAGAATTGTTTTCATCGGTGTTTTTCTTCAGGCATTGATGTGGCTCGCACTGATTGGAGTTGGAGCATTATATTTTGTTTTAGACATAAAAACTCACTACCGACTTATTCATTAATATTTGTCTACACGCTTCTAGTTGTTTTCGGAGCCATAGCAAGTCCTGCCTGGACATCGTGGATGAGAGACATAGTAACAAAAAATCACGGAGATTATTTCGGAAGAAGAAATAGAATAGTTGGAATTTTCGCTTTCGCATCAATACTTATTGCAAGTTTTATACTGGATTATTTCAAAAACACAAAACTTTATCTTGGATTTGTAGTTCTGTTCTCTTTGGCATTTTTAGGAAGAGCAATTTCTTCTTATTTAATGTTAAAGCAATATGAGCCAAAATTAAAGCCAGACAAAAGTGCATATTTCACGATTTTTCAATTTGTTAAAAAAATGGCTTCAAACAATTTCGGGAAATTCACAATATATTCTTCTTTAGTAATGCTAGTTGTAACAGTTGCCGGACCATTCTTTGCTGTTTACATGCTAAAGAATCTTGGGTTTAGTTACATCAGCTATATGATTGTAACTCTGGCATCATTAGTATCGTCATTTATATTTATGCCCGTGTGGGGAAAATTTTCTGACAAACACGGAAATGTAAAAACAATGAAAATTAGTGGTTTGATGATAACGCTAATTCCTCTCTTATGGTTATTTGTGGGTGTGTTCATAGTTGGAAGGGTAGAAAATGTAACAATGACTCTTGTTCTAATTGAAATCTATTCAGGAGCGTCTTTGGCTGGATTTAACCTCGCCTCCGGAAATTTCCTGTACGACGTAGTCTCAAGGCAAAGAGTCGCAATATGTGCCAGTTATTACAATATTTTAAGCGGAGTTGGTATCTTGATAGGTGCAACACTTGGAGGAATTCTGTCCTCGCTAAGTTTCACAATTTTTGGGCTAAGTTCAATACTATTTATATTCCTGTTAAGTGGAATTGGAAGATTGATAGTTTATATTATATTTAACAAAAAATTGAAAGAAGTGAGAAATGTTGAAGATTTCAGCTTCAAAAAATATACTAAAGAAAAGATGTTCTATTTAGAGAGAATGTTTAGGGTATTTGATATAAGCAGAATAAGGGGAAGAATATAATAAAAATAGTATAAAATTATAAAAATAAAAAGTTAAAAATTTTTAGAGGTTCTACTTCTTTTTCTTTTTTTTCTTTCCACCTCTAGCCATCTTTGCTTCGCAAACATTTCCCTTCCCATCTACATAGTAAAGGTAACCTGGCTTTCTCTTAACGACGTTTTTTGCAAGAATTGTTCCCATATTATTAATTTATCTACCTCCTTTCATCTTAGACTATAACGAGTTAAAACAATTTTAGTTTTTAAACCTTTCTTTTCCGACGATAAGCGCCACTTCTTTTTTGTATTTATCGCTGAGAGGTATCTCAATCAACCTGTCAAAAGGCCTTTTTGGCCGAATAAATGGCAAAAACGATTTCACAATTTTTATGCCAACTAGCCTTTTCCCGTCGAGCCAGACGCCAACAAATGGGAAAAATACAAAAATAGAGTGAATTGGCTCTCGACATAATTCATCAAATTCAAAAAGCAAAGCTCTTGCATTTTTTCTTCTTCTAAAAGTCAAACCCCTCATTCTTTCATTTCCAACACATTCAAAAGCATTAAGAGATATTTTCTTTTTCTTATAGATGAAAGAAACTCTTTTTTGTTTCATAATTTAAACAAGATATAAAGCTATTTAACCCTATCGTGAATTCTAGCCATAGAAGAAAAAATTATGGATGAACAATGGTCACTAAAAGGATAAATTTTGATATCTTTCTCTTTCGCATTCATTGACGCCAAAGCTTTTTCTAATTCTTTTCCATGTGGATTATATTTTATCATCAAATCATTTGTACCAAATCTAGCAAAAACTTTTTCGGCATTAATTCTATGAATATAATGAATCGGACTGAACTCGCTAAGAATGAATTCGTATTCTAAAACCGAAGAGCATCCAGAATTTCTTGCAGTTTGTTGTGTTGCAAGGCTATCCCAAGAAGAAAATCCAAGTTTAGCTCCCCCAACCAATGAAATCAAATTTTTAACCCTACCTTCAGGCAAATTAGCTCCAACTCTCGTTGCTTCAACATTACCCAAACTTATTCCAATTAGATTAATATGATATTTTCCAAAATCTCCAATTATCCTTCCCATAGCATCAGAGTACATTTATCTCAAATTATCTCTGGTTTTCACAACATCCGGAACAATGAAGTTAAGATAAGGCAAAGTATAAACCACAATTTTTCCTTCTCTAGGGAGAATTCCTTCTCTAAGTTTTTTATTTCTTAAAACAAGTTTAGGGACAAAACAATACCAGGCGTTTGAAGAATTACCCACATATAAAACCAAAGGTTTCCAATCGACATTTTCATGACTTATTCCTTTCTTGCTGTTCACATAAAGTCTATCTAAAATACCGAACATAGAAATGAACTAATAACTCGATTTATAATATTTGTTGTAATTAAAACCAGCTTTTCTTAGCCACTATTCCATTATCAGTTTGAAACTCTCCTCTTTCTATTTTCTTAAACTGCTGATAATGCACATTAACATTTTTTTCGCAGACCCAGTCATGATGTTTAAAACCCCCACCAAAAGTCTTGGGAATATGCATCAATTCATGAATTATTACTTTAGTCTGCTCTTCTTCATTCATCTTGTCAAACCTTTCAGAAATAAATTCCAAAGCATAATGCGCCTGGACATCCATTGCTTTCTGCATTAACTTACCAAGAGCATGACATCTTGCGATAGTCCCTCTACTGGAACTGCCATAACTTCTCAAACATTTGACTCTCTCAAGCTTTACATGAGGAAACAAGCTTCTAGAAATTTTCTCCGCAGTAATTTGTAGATCGGGTGCAAATTCATATTTCATATAAACAGAAACAAAAATCTATTTAAATAATTAATGACGCGGTATAAAATGATAAATCAAATATCCAAAAACGTTTCACAGCTATGTTTCAGAGATTTCGGCTCCTGTGTTTATCTTTTATGGCTTAAAGAACCTATTTTAATAGATACTTCTTCAAGCGAAAACGAAGAAGAACTTCTTGAAGATATAAAAGCCTTAGATTTAAATCCAGACGAAGTTAGTGCAATAATACTTACCCACACCCATTGGGACCACATTGGAAATCTTCATTTATTCAAAAATGCAAAAATTTACTCTGTAAAAAACATTAATGAAATCTCAAGAATTTTCCCAGAATTTAAGATTATTGAAACACCAGGCCATACAAGAGACAGCATTTGCATTTTGTACAAGGACATTTTATTTTCAGGCGATACAATATTTGAAAACGGATATGTCGGCAGAACTGATTTACCTGAAAGTGATGAAACAGAAATGGAAAAATCATTGGAAAAACTCAAAAAAATAAATTATAAAATTCTGTGTCCAGGACATTTAATATAATTCAATAATCTTATCTCTTGAGTTAAACCCAAAAATAATCCTTACATTTTTCTTGAATTCTCTTTTTAGAAAATTAAGCAGTTCCATGTTCGCCTTGCCGTCAGAAGCTGGGTTTTTCAAATAAACAACATATTCTATTTCAGAGACTTTCTTTATTTCTTGAAGACCTGATGAAGGTCTGACTTTTATCTTTAATTTCATGTTATCTGTTTTTTTCTTCTTCTTTCTTCTTTCTTCTTTTGTACAAGAAGAATAATATTAAAAACACTAGTAGCAGTATCCCTAATATCAGCAAGAAAAATGTTGCTCTTAAATATTTCTTTTCAATAACATTAAAAGTGTCATAGGTGCTGATAGTAATATTTCCATATTTAGCTTCTCCCAAAACAATGTAAGTCCCAGTTTTGGTTCCCAAAGGAACATGAAGGTCTCTAGGGACGGACAGATTTGTTTTGACAGCGATAACTTCCTTTGAACTTTCATAAAGCACAAGTTTGTTGAAGTCAGTTATATAAAGCACAAGGTCAACATCAACAGGCGTGCCATAAAGTCCAACATTTAACAGATTAACAAAAGCCCTTACATCATTTCCAGCAATAACATTCTTAAATTCGCTAGGAACCCTAATCTTTATGTCAAAAAGAGCTTCCCTAGATTTTATTTCCAAAACAATATTTAAGGTCTTTACAATATTCCCGCTTCTAAAGATTATTTTTCCATAATATACGCTGGGATTAGTTTTGCTCAAAGCATAAAGATAAAGCTGGATTGTTTTGCTTTGTCCTTGATTTAAGCTGACATTTTCATAATTCAAAATTGCCATATTTGAGGCGTTTTCTATTTCAGAAGTTATCACAAGTGGCGTCCCTCCAGTATTACTTATCTTTATATCAAACTGCTTTCCCTCATCTTGGAAAATAGTTGTGGTTATAAAATTAGGAGTGATTTCAAAGTTTTGGTATAATGTATTTGCACCGCCACCGCCTCCTCCTCCGCCACCACCAGCAGAACCACAACCCACAGCAGTATAACTAACAATCCAGCTGTGAGCAACACTCAAAAGCCCATCAGTAATAACAGCTGTGACATTAGTTGTCCCAGAAACACCGCAGCCAAAACTGTGCCTAAATTCATCGCTAGATGAACCAGAATTCAGTTGAGCAAAAACACCATCCATATACCAGTAAGCATCTGGAGTTGTTCCGTCAGGATCATATTTGGTTATATTAAAATAAAGGCCTGTAGCAGGCATTGTTGCATTCGAAGAATTTGGATAATAAGATAAAAACTGCGGCTGCCTGTTTTGATTAGTGACAGTCAAACTAAAATCGTCGCACTTGACATTGACTCCTCCCGTAACTCCGCAAATTGAACTTATATTCTGAAAAGGGCTGGATAAGGCAGTATCATTGACACAGACTGTAATATTATAAACACCAACTGGCGTCGAGCTGTTGCCTGTAAAATCCATAACTCCCTGGGAATCGATGCCAAAAAGATTGACATTGCTCCCGCTGGAATTCTTTATTGAAATATTGTAGTTTAAAGTTCCGTAACCCAATCCATACTCAGTGTCATTGACGCTCCATGTCTTGTGAAAAGTCGAATTATCTCCCTGCATCCAGACCGTTTGGACTCCAATGTTTTCAATGCTAGGAATATTATTAATTTCTATTACGGTTATGTTAGTCAGTCCAGAACCACTGCAGCAAGGCGGGCTAAACCCATCATTAACGCTGACATTTTCAAAATAAGTTTTGTTTCCGCTATTGACTCCGCCGATATCTCCTTTATGCATAATTCCTGAAATTATTGCAAAAGTGTTGACATTAGGCGTAACCTGTGAAAACCAAACGATAAAAAAAGGATCTCTAGGATTTATACTTCCAGTCAAAGGATTTCCATCTACATCAGAAGCATTAAATAAATAAAACAAAGAACTGCCTTCACAAACATAAAGAGAGGAATTTAGGTTGTCAATTGTTGGGGCAGAATTCGCCGAAAAGACCGTGACATTAGAGGTGGTATTAACAATGTTAAACCCTGAAAATTTCAGATTAAAAAAAATTATTGCTAATGCTAAAAAAACTAAAAACAAAACCAAGACTCTTTTACGCATTAGATTTTTAACCCCCTTTAATAATTAAGTGTATGAAATCTTAAAGATTTCACTTAAAATACTAGTTATTTTTTATTTTTATACCTTGCTTTATCTCTTCTTTTTAGAACTCTCTTTTCTAATTGCCTCTTTAAGTTTCATTAATTTTTCCTTGTCTCTCTCAACTTTAGGCTTTCTGAGTCTTCTGAATACTACTAAGAATATTGTTAAGCCAGACACAGCAGCAATGACAACATACGCAAGAGTATAATCCCTAGAATGTGGTGTGCAGACAACCCCTACTTTTAATGGTCTAGAAACACTCATTTTCGTCGTGGAACCAGCAATTCCGCCCCCCTCATTGGTAGCAGGGATAGACTGAAGATAAATGTCTCCGTCATAAACTTTCTGTTCTTCATTACATTTAAGTTCACAAATAAAACTCCCTACAGAACAATCTCTTTGATAGATTTGGGGAACTTTAAAGCAAAATTTTAAGGGAATAGCATTATCACTCGATGTTTCTGGAGGAAGATATTTAGAATCAGCTTCTTGAGAAGTCAAAACTTCTTTTAAGGAATCACTAATCCCAACAATAACATTAGTACCTGTATCGAAAGGATTGTATGCACCAATAGTCACGCACCCTTGCTCACCTTCATTAAGCAATATTGAATCCTGATAAGACCTTATCCCTATTCCCGCAGACGCTGATGAGATAAAAATTACAGAAAACAAAACAAGAAAAAATATTTTTTTCGTTTTCACTTCATGAAAATATTTTAGCATCTCTTTTTTTGTAATCATTTTATATATTTAAACTTAACAACCTCCGCCAGTTGAAACTCCCTCAAATGAAAGAGTGTTATTATAGGTACCAGATGAAGTTCCAGCAGGGACATCCAGCCAAAATCTGTAATAGCTGTTATTACCTGCAGCAATATTAGAACCAGCTTTCACATAAGAAAGGGTAAAAGCAGTTTCACTTCCCAACGCAGGAAGAGAAAAATTTGTAAGGGTATGGTTAGCATAAGTCTCATTGCCAATTCCAATAGTGTTCGCACCGCTTGTCAAAGCTGCATCTCCCTTAAGGCAAAAATCTACAGCGGTATTGCTGTCTGCAGAAACATTAAGCCATGTAGAAGTTCCATTAGTGCCATTAAGATTTGATCCTTGAGCAGTTGTATTTACACCATCATAGTTATGAGAAGAATTAGCATTAGTGAAAGGCAATGAGGATATGTTTCCAAAAGTTATACCGCTTGTAAGATTGTTAGACATAGCAATTGCAAAATAAACCGAAATTGTGACATTAGAAGTTGTTGTTGCAGTTGTTGCATATCCTGTAATCTTAGATTGAGTTATAAACAACATGATTATCGCAAACAAGAATAAAAGCCCGAAGGCCACAAGAGCAATATTTTCACCTTTCATCTTACCCTCAAACGACACGCACCCATTCCATTCTTATGAATATTGTTATAACCTAATTTTTCACACCTCATTTTATTCGTCCCTCACTTTGATTACACCATTAAGTTTTATAAATATTGTTATAAATAATTATGGTACTTGGCCAGTTTCAACTCCCCTGACTTCCACAGTATTATTGTAAATTCCTGCCGGTTGTCCTAGGGGAACGGTTAAAAAGAATTTCAAATAAATAAGATTAGATCCAGATAAAGCACTCCCTATCTTGTTGTTTGAAAAATTGGTAGTCAATTGATATCCGATGTCATTTGGAACAGAACTGTTTGTAGAGTTGTAGCTATAAGTTTCATTTCCAAGCTGGAGTATGCTTCCTCCAGAAGTTGTTAAATTAGCATTAGCCCTGATATAAATGTCGGCATTTCCATTGCCGACAGAAACGTTAACCCAATATCTAGTAACTCCGGTGCCGTTGTTTCCATCTGCAGATTGATTATAGGTGGGAATGGAAAGTATGGTCCAGTTTATTTGAGAACCGAGTAGCGAAGAAAGGTCAATTGCAAGAGTGAAAGGATCAGTGATTGTAACATTCCAATTAGAAGTTTTATTGTTTATAGAAAGATTGGAAGTGAGATTTGCATAAGCAAAAAATGGAGAAGTTGTGTTTATATTGCCTGTTGCATTAAGCCAAAAAGTTATGGTCGCACTCTGTCCAGAATTCAGCGAAGTAGTTGTTAAAGGATTTGTAGACGCGTTTGTGTAAAAAGGTGTAGTTCCTGTAGTTATATTAGCCAAACTATTATTTGCATAAAGAGTAACATTTATTGTTCCGCAGTTATCACCAGCGCTTGAACAAGTAACGTTCAATGTCACATTAAAGAATTTATTTTGGGAAGCATTAAGGCTTAAAACAGGATAAGTGTTATTGATTGTAACATACGCTGGAGTATTGTTGACAGTCATATTCCAAATGTGTTGATCTTCACCGAAAGAGTTAGAAACATTAACTTTTATTAAATAGAACCCCTCCTGGCTGAAATTTCCAACCCAAATAAATTGGGTATTGTTGTCGTATGCGGATTGCTGAGTTCCATTGACAAACCATTTTATATCAACTGGAGTTGTATTGCTAATGACAATAGAAAATGTCTGGTTGTTGGGCTCTGTGATAGAAAATACATCAGTGCTTGGGGCATAAGCTTGTATGTATGGGGTAGAAATTGTAAGCTGTATTAATCTTGATTGATACATATTCTCGTTGCTATAATTTACAGAATAGCCCGTCTTAAAAGCAGTGATATTATGTGGAGTGTGATTCGTAAGTAAAGAACTTGATTTATTAAAAGTCTGCATAGTTGTCCAAGAAGTAAAACCATTAACATCTGTTGTTATAGTATTTTCAGGGCTTCCGCTTCCTGTAGAATTTGTGATATTAACGCTGGCTGAGCTTACTCCATTAGAAACCTGATCAATAACATTAACCCTAAGATAATAATAATTGTAAAAAGTTCCTGTCCCTTGAACAACAACAGCAGAATGATTGTATGTCACATTGTAAAAACTTATGTTTGTAACACCAGTATTAACAACAGTCACATTTGTAACATTTGTAATTGAATCGTTGAAAACTTGCGAATTACTGCTGCCAGAAGAAAAAGAATAACCTTGAGTTAGATTACTTAAATTGTTTCCAGTTGCAGTTATTTGGCTAGCAACAGACACTGCAAAACTATTTGCACCACTGATGTCGAATAAAGTGTTATTTTTAAATGATTGAAGGCTGGTAACTGAAGATAGTACTACAGCACCACTTGATGAAGCAGTAAGATGTTGTATTGTATTATTTTCAATTTTCCCACCAGTAATTGTTGCAAATTGAAGAGCTCTCCCACTTCCAAAGCTGATTATATTATAACCTACAATAGGATAATTTGATGAGCTAGAAAATACAATATTGTTGCCAGTAGCATTATAAACTTCGTTATTTGTAACGCTGGCATTTGGACTTGAAGAAAATTGTATATGGGTATTTGAGTTATTAAAAATATTGTAAGTTACATAATTAAAATAAGAAGATTTGAAAAACGCAGAAACTCCAGCTGAAGTAAAGTTAAAAAATGAAAAATTGCTTTGAGTTATGTTCGTGTAATTGCTTGATGTTGCATTAATTCCATAATAACCTATGTTAAGGCTTGTATTTATCATTGTAAAATTGTGGGAATTTTCAAGATGAATTCCTTCCCCAAGAGAGATTCTGTTATCAGCCAGGCATACCTGATCTATAGAGTCATAAAAACCTTGAGAATATCCAACAACATTAGACAAGATTGAATTTTTTACTGTTGTAGTATTAGAACTGGCAATCCATATTCCTCTGCTGTTTGAATTGTTATAACATAAAGTAACAGAAGATGAATTTGCAAAGACTAAAGTGATATTGACCCCGTCAATTACAGAATTATTTGAAAAATCGCCAATTTTTATTCCAACAGCCTCTACATCTCCAGAAGTTGTATCGGTCAAATTGTAGAATGTTGTATTTGTAATATTTGAATATGTAGTATTATAATAATAAATTCCATGAGTCCAATTTGCAAAATAACAATTTTTAACACTGACATTTGTAAGATTTTGCGCTTGAACAGCCCAGTCTTCAATAGTGTTATATCTTGAAATTTTATATCCTGAACAATCCAAATAAATATTGCTTGCAGTAAAATTATACCAATCACATGTATCAGCTGATTGAACGGTGCTGACCGCAATGTTTGTTGAAGCGCATGCATCATTATAAACTGTGAAATTGGAACTTGCGAAGGCCGAGTTTGAATCATTGTCATAAGCTAAACAACTCCATAAAAAAGTTCCTTCAGTAAGACTAATAGTAAAGTCCGTGCTGTTAGATGTTCCAGAAACATTGTTAGTCTGATTAATCAGCCAGCTTCCGCTCCAATTTCCATAAAGGCTTATGTTTTGCAATCCAATATCATCAGTTGCATTGCAATTGAAAGTAACTCCATTAAAAGTCCTAGAATTATTCGACGGAGAAACCAGATTAGAAGTTGGAGGTCTGGATGTAAGTATAATAGTTGAATTTATTGCAAGCGTTCCATCAGCTTTAGCATCGTTCGGAAATACTTGGCATGTCCAATTTTCACCTGAATTAGTTTCTGGATAGGCAATAGTAGAATTAGCATAATTATTAGCCCCTTCTAAATAAAGTTGGTTAACTTGTTCAGGACTTAAAGACCTATTCCAGACTCTTAAGTTATCTATGTTTCCACTGAATGGATTTTCGCCAGTAGTTGCCATTCCTATGGAAAAGTTATTATTTAAATCCAAAAATGGTCCGCTGCCTACAGTACTGTCCGTTTTATTCAAAGCTCCATTGATATAAAGTTTATAGCTGCTTCCATTTATCATAACAACGGCAACATGATACCAATTGTTTGCAACTATTATATCTGAAACAACGTTAGCAGCCAATTCGTTAAAGGAATTTATTTTTCCGGTATCTAAATAAAGCAAGAATTGTCCGTCTGAAACACTGCCTCCAGGATAATTATTAAATATATAATAAGCTCCAGATGTAATATTAGGCCTTATCCAAACATCAACGCTGAAATTATAAACATTATTTAATGTACTTGACTTTGTTATGTTAATAACATCATCAACTCCGTCAAAAGTATATGCCCCTCCTATTTTTCCACTTGCATTCCAAGTTGGAGAGAGCGTTGCATTTCCTCCCCCTAAAGTCCCATTATTTCCAAAACCACTATAATCTCTAATTGCATTGTTAGAAGTATTTGAAGAGTTTATATCAAATGGGAGATAAAGAAGAGTGGTTGAAATACTAGTAGCGTTTGTGCTATTAACGAGCCAGTTGTAAACATTTGTCACAGCATCTCCATCAGCATCGGTTGTGCTTTGGTTCACACAAGTTATATTGTCAGTATTATAAGCCGTAGAAGGAACAATCAAAGGAGTTGATTGTGTCGGTGCATTATTGCTTCCAGCAATAGTATAATTAACCTGAACTTCCATTCTGTCTGTGAAAACAGTATAATATTTTCTAG
>ERZ1292625.651-Hain-H41-01um-R1-651-length-49545-cov-10_pt1 | contig 49545 bp, 58 predicted proteins | sample MGYA00564400_ERZ1292625 | MGnify/ENA primary metagenome ERZ1292625 (study PRJEB36523, sample SAMEA6512639) | groundwater metagenome | collected 2019-01-08 | study: AquaDiva: Metagenomics assemblies of 32 groundwater samples
CATAAATGAGTAGTTTTGTTTCCAAAATCTTAGCTTGTTTGTCTTTTGCCATACCACCAAAATATTGCTCCATTCCGTTTTCATCTTTGATGGCAAATTTGTCAGTTACGAACCTTCCGAGACTTGTGACGCGTTGTTGTCCGTCTAAAACTTCTAGGTTATCGTCAGAAACTTTATTGAAATAAATCAGTCCTATTGGGTATTCTTTTAAAACTGATTCAATGACGGCCATTTCTCTTTTGCCACCGTCAGAAGCATAGATATAGTTGCGCTGATACTCCGGCTGAATAGTGAGCTTGCCAGATAAGCCAAACAAACCTTTACCTTCAAGTTCGTTATAGACGAACCCTTCGCAAATATCTTTGACGGTAATATTGGTTTTAAGTGTGGTTTTCATGTTAGTTATTTGATTCTGTGATGTTAATTTTTATCATCAAAACTGTAAACCCATAAAGCCCGAGCTGCTTCTTGGAATTCCTGAAATTTACTAGACTGAAGAATGGTAACTTTAAATCTTGTTTGCTGGTTCCAATAGCGTATACGATTTTATATTCTTGTGATTTTGGATCATCAGCCGTCACAATACTTTTATGCGAATTAAGAAGTTTACCATTTATCTCGGTCCTAAAATCCTTATCCGTGAGCAATAAGGTGGCTGATACAAGCCCTTGACTAAACAAATGACTCAAAACACTACTCGCGCCGTATTTTTTGACATGGACAAGGTGTTTATCGCTTTTAACAAGATCTGCAAATTCAATTTTGCCTTTTCCAATCAAATTTTTTTGATTGGCTCCACCATCAAGACACTGGAATGTAGCGTCGTTGGTAGCGACTTCAGTATTGTACACATTTTCATGTTTTGATTGTTGCCAGTCAGGTAATGCAAAAGTTGTATCCAGCGAAAAGTCGTTCTCAACCTTCTTCTTGTAATCCTTGTCGACTCTGTAATATTTACCGGAGACAAGTAGATACTTCTCATTATTAAAATCAATCTCTGAATACAGACATTTGTAAATTGACCATTCTTTTATCGTTTGATCATCCGTATTTACCTGTTGCACTTTTTTCTTTTTAAGAAGATCGAGGCTAATATTTTCTTTTTCATTATCGTTTAGCGAATTCTTAAAATCTTCAAAGGTTATGTCCTGATATTCGGGAGCATTATTTCTTGTGTGGTATTTAAAACATTTTGTATGTTCCCATTCGATAACTTCAGGAATTGCAAGCCAATAAATTACCTCCGTGCTGTTCTCGTTTTTTATTTTCGTAACGATTTTATTATCTAAATCAGATACCATTTTCTTATCATTTACAGCGGAAAAATTATCAAACCAATCAAACTTTTCTTTGTACTTGTTGGAAATAAACGCTTTGTATAAATCAAGAAGTACATCGCTTATCTCGTCGACATTTTTCTTAATAGACAGACTGAGAGCATCCTTACCCACAACATTTTTACCATATAATTCTTGATTCTCTGGCTCACCCACAATTGCTCGCATGATGTCTTGTTCGACATCAAAACCAAAATCAGCAACCGACCCCACCTTTCCAAGTTGTTCAGAAACATCTTTAAGACCATTCCTAAAGTTCTTTTTTTCGATCTTCTTTATTTCATTTTTAATGATGCTTAATACTGTCTTGATGCCAAACTGTTCGACAATCACACCATCTTTAAACATCTGCCAACCATGACCAAATGAGATGCCGAAATAAATATCCTTACTATCATGATTCACTTTTGTTATATATAAACCGGATGCGGTGGAATTTTTCAAATCATCTACGCTCTTGTTAAAAAAGTTGTTTGTCCATGCTGGTTCTTTTGAAAAAGATTTTTTATAATACAAAACCCCGTTAGTAAAACTCTCTTTCGTATTCGTATCTTTAACAATATCAACATGGTCTGTAATACTGTTCTTGATTAAATAAATTGAGAGTTTCTGACTCTTCATGTTATTTTTTGTGTTTGATGAATAATCGCTTGAAAGTTTCCTTTCCATTCAAGTGCGAACCTCGACCGTAAACGCGATTCTGGTCCTGATCTACGCCACGATTTGAGCCGAGTATCTCAAACTGGTTAGGATTATACTTATCCAGAAAACTTACTGGAACGCCCATTACTCCTTTGTAATCGCTGGGAATCGCGTCGGTAAACGGCACTTCAATGGCATCGTAGTTATCATACTTATGATAAGATTTTTTACCTTTAATCTCTTTGTGCTTGCTGTATTTCAAATTCTCTTCCATTGTCATAAGTGGCAACATTTGATGACGACGCCCATGATCAAGATTAGTAAACCAACAACAATTCCTGAATTTCACTAAGCCGGTTTCGGGATCATATACCCCACCAGCATATTCTCTAGTAATAGGAGTAGAAAAATAAGCATTGCCAGCATTAAAGCCATTCCCTAACCACATTTTATTTTCTTTTATCCATGGAAAGATTTCTCTGTAAATAATTGCACTTAGATTACCAATAATCACAAACTTTTTGTTGTAATCAAAAAGTTGTTTTACATATTCGCGAAACAAACTGAATGGTGGATTTGTTGCGATGATATCGGATTGTTTAAGTAAACTCACGCATTCATCGCTACGGAAGTCGCCGTCGCCTTCCAGCGGCGTCCATTCGTTATTCTTGTTTGTCTTTAACTGCTTGGCGACATCCTTCAAGTTGAATTCGCCATCGCCGTCTATATCTTTCACTTCGTTGATAATAAATTTGTTGGCGGTTATCTTGGGACGGCCTTTTGATTTTGTGAGCGTCTTATCATCGCCAAATAACCCTAGTTGCGTGTTGGCTACAGGCGATGGTTTGTAGCTGGTGGTGATAAGCTGTTTTAATTTAAGCTTGTTGAAATTGAGTACGAAATAGCGAAAGAAATTGCTCTCGAACGGATCGTCACAGTTGCAATACACCACCTTGCCTCGGAATGCATGGGGATTGTATTCTAGATACGCCTCAATCTCTTTCTGAATATCGCTGTACTGGGTATAAAACTCATCGTTCTTTACCCGTTTTGCGTTTGTAAGATTTTTATTTGCCATAATTTATTTCAAAAGTTCACTACTGGATTCCATAACTGAATTATAGCGTTTATTTGAACGCTTCGCGTGCTTAATCTACATGGTCACAAATTCCGCCTAAGGCGGATTTGCGCGACCCCGCCTCGTGATTTTGTCTGCTGACAAAATATCACTGTGGCCTCATAAATTGTCCGCAAATAAAGCAGTTTATTTGCTTTACACAATTTATGACTCTAGCGGGAGTCGAACCCGCCTTCCATCCTTGAGAAGGATGTGTCCTAGCCGATAGACGATAGAGCCTTATTGTCAAAACACGAAATTTACTTTACAGTAAAAACCAGTCAAGAACAACCGAAAGGAAACACCATGGACACTCTCCAATGGGTAATCAGCGTTATCGGATACTTCTCGTTCGTTGGTGGAGTAATGGCCGCACCAGTCGCCATTTACTTCGGGGTTAAGCTTTTCAGGAAACGTCCGTGAGTCAAACTTATGGGCGTTTTTTGTTTGTTTAAATTTCAAAATTAATTTAAAATTAAAAGTGGATACCGTACAATCCTTTCCACCCTTTTTACTTTGAGGAAGTGGACCATGAAATTCATCGGGACAAAGAAATTCCTCGGGACAAAATTTATCAAGACGTTTGGCATCAAATCGTGGGCTCGGCTGAACTGGAGCAGGCTTCAGAGAATGGAGATTGAAGACCTTTTTCCAGAAGAAGTGGAAACAGGGACGGCAGAAATCCGAAAAAACGAAGCCGTCACAGTTGAACTTATCAGGACTTTCCTGGACTCAGATCGCTTCACAGCGGACCACATTTGCCCCGTTGATTGAACTGTAACGGTTGAGGGTTCAGTCGTAATTTTGGATTGGATATTCCACTAGGTTTTGAGTCCAGTTGGCAAAATGCCCGTAAGGAAGGTACGGGCATTTTAGATTTTTATAAAAATAAAAATAACGCAGGCGTTTTTTCTTTTCCAAATTACTTACTCTTTCTTATTCTTATTTTTCCTTATTCTACCATTCGCGCGAATTAGGTATATATAGTATTTTGTTAAAAATAAAGGTTAATCGGAAAAATAGATGGGATTAACCTGTGTTTCGTCTTGGCTCGGATAAAATGTAAAATTAAAATTTTCCAATTCACTCCTCGCTAGCCGAAATAAAAAAAGCGCGAGAGGTCCGTAACCGTCTCGCGCTCCTTGATTTCCTACAGCTACTCCTTTACTGGAGCCCTGCGTCCCTGCGTCCAATTCCTTCGATTTCCCCGGCGTAGCGGACTTTGAACTCCTCCCACCATTCATTGATGGGATTTTTCTTTTTTTCTTTTTCGCCCAGCCGCTTACTGTATAGCCATACGAGACGATTCCTTGCGGCTTCATCTTGGATCCCCATGGCGTTCAGTGCGCTGAAGTACGCCTGATTCTTATTGTTGCCATCCTTCTTAGCTTGTTCAACGAGACGGGAGAATTTTTCCAGTGTTTCCTTTTCAGTACGTACTGGCATGACTAACCCCTTCTAGTGACGAGCAGGATTTGCCGGCTCGAATTGACGGGACAGAAATCCGCCAAGATGTTCATGCTGGCGCGAATGGCTTTGAAAATTTGCCTCGCCGCCGCCTTGATGCCCCGCCTCGTCTTTCCATAGGCAGGAAGCTCGATTTCGATGCGCAGGAGATCGTCATGATGAATCACATCCGCTTCCGGCGGCAGTGCTTTCGCAAGTGCTCTCCTTTGCTTTGCCGTCATTTGACCCGCGTTGAGCACACAGGCGCCGACGAAAGACTTGCCACCCTCAAGATGCGGTGGGTACAGAATCTCAGCCACAAACTTGTCTCGTTTCATTTTCATCCCTTTATGAAGTTTTAGGTAGGATTTCAATTCGGCGTCAAAATGCTTTTTTGCACTTATTAAAACACCGATTACAGCTACCTTGAAGTATAGCACAAAATATATAAAAAATCAACCCCGTGAGATAGGTGAAAAAAACACCATTCTCACGGGGTAAATCAGCATTATTCAAACAATTTGTCTACAACTTCTTTTACTAACTTTCCATCGGCCTGCCCTTTTAATTCAGACATTAAAGCGCCCATAAAAGGCCCAATTTTGGTTTTGTCAGTTACACCTGCCTGCGCAGGCAGGCCCATTTTTTCTTTGAGGGCTTTGGCTTTACTTTCTATCTCTTCGCGAGAAAGTTGAGGTGGTAAATAGGCCTCAAGAATTTTTAATTCCATTTTTTCTTTATCAACTAAATCGGCACGACCTCCTTTAGTAAATTGTTCAATAGAATCTTTTCTCTGTTTTACGGCCAGGCGAATCACTATCAACACCTCTTCATCGCTTATTATTTCTTGTGGCTTTTTACCTTTGGCTATCATTTGATTGGTAAAGCCAGCAATCAGTCCGCGTAAAACAGAAACATTAAGAGAATCCTTAGCTTTCATCGCTTCTTTAAGTTGTTCTCTAATTTTTTCAGACAATGTCATCCCATTAGAAAGATACTCGCGAAATTATCCACGAGTTACTTTTAAAAAATTTATTATTTCGACTATTTGTCATATTGCATTATTATTTATCACCGTCGCAGCATCTTCCCTGCCCGTAGCAGGCGGGTAACGGGACAAGTAGAATCCATTGTAGCTTAAAAACTAAATTGTGAAAAGATGTTAAAATATCACTATGAGTACGGCGACGATTATTGTTTTGTTTTTGGGGCTGTTATTTTTGATTTCCAACGGTTTTTTGTTTTGGTATATGACTCGTAAAAAAGAGGAGAAAAAAGAAGATGGGGGAATGCAACTTTTACTACAACAGATGAATGAATTGACCAGAACGGTGGACAGTAAACTTTTGGAAACATCCAAACAAATGACAGAATCGCTACACAAAACGGGAGAGACAACAGCCAGAATTGTGGGTGATATTACAGAAAAATTGACTCGATTAGATGAAACTAACAAGCAAGTAATGTCTTTCACGGACCAGCTTCAAAGTTTGCAAGATATTTTGAAAAACCCAAAACAAAGAGGAGTAGTGGGGGAGTATTATTTAGAAACACTTTTGAAAAATACTATGCCACCGGGGAGTTTTGAAATGCAATATAGTTTTAAAGATGGGGAAATAGTGGATGCCGTTGTATTTGTCAAAGAAAAGATTATTCCCATTGATTCAAAATTTAGTTTGGAAAATTATAATAGGATTGTGGAGGAAAGGGACGAAGCGGAGAAAAAGCGATTAGAAAAACTTTTTGTTAATGATTTGAAAAATAGAATAGTGGAAACTGCCAAATACATTCGTCCTGCAGAAAACACTATGAGTTTTGCTTTTATGTTTATCCCACACGAAGCTATCTATTATGACCTTCTCATAAATAAAATTGGGGCGGTAGAAGAGAATACAGAAAATCTTATTCAAAGAGCAGCCGGAAAATACAAAGTGATAATAGTTTCGCCGACATCATTTTTGGCTTATTTGCAGACGGTTTTACAAGGATTAAAAGCAATGCAAATTGAGGAGAAAGTGACTGACGTTATAAAAAGAGTTGGAGAATTGGGTAAGCATTTAAAAAGTTATGAGGAATATCATTCTAAAATGGGAAATGCGCTTGGCACGGTAGTAAATCACTACAATTCATCTGGCAAAGAATTTAAAAAATTAGATAAGGATGTTTTGCGTATTAGCGGAGAGAGTATTGAATTTGAAACCGCTTTAATTGAAGGGCCTGACAAAGACGAATAAAATTTAGACAAAAAAAGGCCGTCGCACTGCGACGGCCCGGAATGGACACAGCGAGGGGAACCCGACAGTGTCCAATGGCCTCGGCGGAAAGGCAAAACAACCGCCAAGACCATAAACAATAGCACCGAGAATAAAAAGAGTAAATATTGCCTTGCCTTATTAACGTTTTTATGTAAAATAGATTTTCTATGGTTGCCAAAAAGAAAGAGCAGAATAAAGATGAATTTGCCGTTATAGCAACGGGCGGAAAGCAATACCGAGTATCTGTCGGAGAGATTTTTACTATTGAAAAAATAAAAGGTGATTTTAAGGAGGGAGATAAGGTAGTTTTTGATAAAGTATTAATGGTTGATAACGGTAAAGACGCTACAATTGGCGCTCCATATATAAAGGAAGCCAAAGTGGAGGCCAAAATTACAGAAATAGGTAAACACAAAAAAATAGATGTTGTTAAATATAAAGCTAAGAGTAGATATTTAAAGACCCGTGGCCACAGGCAACCTTTTTTCAAAATAGAAGTTACTGCCCTAAAGTAAATAAAAAACGCCCTCCTCCCAAAGGGCATTTCAGTAATCGTAATAGACGAGGGGGAACCATTGAACCGCCCCGGCAAGAAAAGCCAGAAAAGCAAGCAAAATCAGTCCGTATATACAATGCAGTATGAACCTTGCCATGGCATACTCCTTTTAGGCATATTTCCTATGGTTCGTTATATAACTATTAATACACTTTATCAACCTCTGTTCTTAAGAGCATTTTTTAGAGTTTCGCTATCGGAATATTCAACTTCAAGACCGGTGGAGAGGCCGCGACCCAGTGTTGTGAATTTAATATTTTTATCAAAAACGATTGGTTGAAGCAGGTTCGTGAGATAAAAAACAGTATTTTCTCCTTCAGCGTTAATCCCGAAAGCAAATATTATTTCCTTCAAGTCCTGTCCTTTCAATTTGACTTCAATGAGTTTGAGTAATTCTTTTTGACGTATCTTTTTTTCAGGTTCTTTTTCTAAAATTGGTATAGAGCCACCAAGAATAAAGTAATAACCATTGTAACCACCACTTTTCTCTACCGCTTCAAAGTCCACGTCTTTCTCCACTATCATAAGCAATTCAGAGTTTCTGTTGGCGTCATTACAGGTTGCGCAAGTCCCTGATTTACTATTGCCGTTGAAGAAGCGCCGACAGCTATCACAAACTTTTATACCTTTTTTAACTTCCTCGATTAAAGAGACAAGCTCTTCTATGTAATCCTTGTTTCTAGTCAAAAGGAAATAAACAAAACGCCTGGCCTGGCGAGGACCAATTCCCGGGAAATTTTTGAAAAGAAAGGTTAATTTTTCAAGGGCAGACATTAAGGAAAGAATTAAGAATATAGAATTAAGAATAAGAAAGAGAAATCAAAAATCTTTGGAGTCACTGCTTTCATTGAAATTGCCAAAGCCACTTTTATCAATTGGAATAAAGGTGCTTTTCTTGTCATCAAAATATAATTCTATTTTTCCCGTTGGACCATTTCTGTGTTTTTCTATCATAATTTCGGCAATGTTTATTTTATCCGAATCCTCTTTATATTTATCTTCTCGGTGAATAAACATAACAACGTCAGCGTCTTGTTCAATGGAGCCAGAATCTCGTAAGTCCGATAGGCGTGGTTTGCCCCCCCGGGATTCGACGGCACGACTCAATTGTGAAAGCGCTAAAACGGGGACATCAAGGTCGCGCGCCAAGTGTTTCAAAGAGCGAGAAAGTTCTGTTACTTGTTGCACGGCTGAATCAGAGTTTCGGGTGTTAATTGGGGTCATAAGCTGAAGATAATCAACTATAATAAGTCCTAGTCCCTTATCCCTTTTCATACGACGCGCGACAGAGCGCATCTTTAAAATATTATTTCCGGGCTGATCATCTATCACAATTGGAGCGCGGGAAAGCCTGTCCAAGGCGTCTCGTATTTTTTCCGTGTCTTCCGCAAGAGAAAAACGTCCGGTACGTAAATTCCAAGCATTAACGCGGGATTCGGCTGCGAGCATTCTTTGAATAAGTTGGTCACTACTCATTTCAAGTGAAAAAATACAAACAGGGGTATTGTGGAGAGTGGCAGTTTGGCGGGCGATATCCAAAGCAAGAGCGGTTTTACCCATGGAAGGACGCGCCGCTAAAATAACCAAATCTGATTTTTGAAGTCCCGCTAATTTATCATCCAATTCTCGAAAACCAGTTCTAATACCACGGATCTCATCTTTATTGTGATGCAATCGCTCCAAGTGTTCCCAAATTCCCGGAAGGGCATCTTTTAAATCAATAAATTTTTTAACCCCGCCGTGGTTGGTGAGTTGATACAGTTCGTGTTCGGCTTTTTCTAAAAGCATTTCTAATTCTTCCGTTTCATCATAACCAAGAGAGTTGATTGATTCAGCCGCTCCGATTAATTGACGCATCATAAATTTGCGATGCACTATTTCTGCATAATGGCGAATATTGGCAGCCGATGGTGTGGTATTTATCAAATCTGCTAAATAACTGGTTCCTCCAGTTTGTTCCAAAAAACCCTTTTCTTTTAAACGCGAAGAAAGGGAAAGAAGATCTATAGGTTCACTTTTCGAAAAGAGGTTCAACATTCCTTGCCAAATAAGACGGTGTTTCTCCACGTAAAAGGTCTCTGCGTTTATTAGATCTATGACATCAATTATGGCGTCGGGGCGAAGCATCACAGAGCCAAGGAGAGCGCGTTCGGAATCTATGTTTTGTGGCGGCACACGTAAAACGGAAGAGGGAACGGGGGAGTGAGAAATTTTCTTTTTTTGATAGTTGGAGGAATCCATCCTGTAGTGAGAAATGGCATCGCTTCTTTTTAGAAGCAAGTTGACCAAATTTTAGTTAATTTTATTAAATTCAACCTTTCTGTTCTAATTTTTGATTGGGTTATCATCATAATGCCATTTTCTACTACGGGATCCATTGCAAACATTGTATCACGCTAAATTGGTCTCGTTAAAAATTTTAAAAAGAGGAAAAAATGGGGAAAAGACAGAAAAACTTGTCAACTTTTAATTATTATTATATAAAACTATACAACGGTACAAATAGGGGATGTCGAATGAACGATTCTCTCGTATTCCTAGTTGTTTCACTGGCAATTTTGGTGCCTCCGGGTATCGCCTGTGTAAATCTAGAAATTGCCAGAAGAAAGGAGAAAGTCATTGAGGAAAGGGGAGTTTTTATCGAGGTCCTGGGGCATATGGGTGGAGTTTTTCTTTCCACAGCCATTTCCCATCTTCGCGAAAAGGGAGTGACGGAGTCCAAAGAGAAAATTCTGCGAAGATACGAAATTCTCCGCGAGGCCGGATACGTAGAAGGCGGCTCGAGTAACCTCAATGGAGTACACCTTTTCAAGGCAACGGGGAAGGAGTGAAGCACAGTGTTTTTCTTGGTGCCGGCGCCTAGCGCCGGCATTATTTTTTATAAACTTTAGGACCGCTTTCCAAATCTTCCACAATATATCCTAAATCGCCGATTTCTTGTCGCAAAATATCCGCTTTGTCAAAGCGTTTATTTTTTCTAGCCACTTCTCTTTCAGCTACTAGATTTTTTATAATTATTGGAATTTCTTCAGTTTCTTTTTTAAGTAAAGTAATATTTTCCTTAATTCCTAATCCCAAAACTTCATCAAACTTCAAAGCGGTGGTTAATTTATTCTTTGAGTCAACATCAGATTTTAAAAGTTCGAACAATACAGCAACGGCGCGAGGAGTATTCAAATCATCATTAATTGTTTCTTCAAATTTTTTAATCCACGAATTTTCCATATTGCCTCCACTTGAAAGTTCAGAAAGCATTCTATAAATTCCGTAAAGCGCTTCTTTTGCACCCGAAAGTGCTTCCAATGAAAAATTCATGGGGCTACGATAGTGACTTTGCAAAAGCAACATACGATAGGCGATTGGCGAGTATCCTTTTTCAATTAAATCAATAAGGCGGGTGAAATTATTGGCGGACTTAGCCATTTTGTCTTCGTTTACAATGACAAAAGCATTATGCATCCAAAAATGGACAAAGGCCTTGCCTGTAGCATTTTCTGATTGGGCAATTTCATTATTGTGATGAATTGGTATATGGTCTATTCCGCCCGTATGAATATCAAAGGTCTCACCTAAATATTTCATACTCATGGCCGAACACTCTATGTGCCAGCCCGGGAATCCTTTGCCAAAAGTCGTGTCGTACCCCATGTCGTTAAATTTCCAAAGCGCGAAGTCACGAAAATCCTTTTTCTCATCATTAACAACTATACGTGGTCGGGACTCGTCATTTTTGGCAATGTTTCCCAATTTTCCATAATGAAAATCCTTGCTAGTGTCAAAATAAAGCCCATCTTTGGTTTTGTAAGTAAAACCCTTTTTTATTAGCGTTTCTATAAGTTCTTTATCTTCTTCTATATGGTCACTAGCAAAAGGGAACTCACTCGGTGTTTTTATATTTAAATATTTCAAATCTATTTTAAATTTTTCAAAATAAAAATCAGCCACTTCTCTCATTGCAGAAAGAGTGAAAGGTCTGCCCTCGCGCTTTAGGGCCTTGGTCATTTTATCTTCACCTTGATCGGCATCACTTGAAAGATGACCTATATCAGTGATGTTTATAATCTGCTTTACTTTGTAATTATGCCACTCGAATAAACGTCTTAATGTGTCAGCGAAAACATAAGATCGTAAATTACCTATATGGGCATAGTCATAGACGGTGGGACCACAATGGTACATTGAAACTTTACCCTCTTCTATAGGGATAAATTTTTCTTTTTGTTTTGAAAGAGTATTGAAAAGAAATATATCTTTCATATAAGGACAGGTTACAAGGTCTGGGGTTTAAGGTAAAGTAGCAAAGGAAATTCTTTAGAACCAGTTTTTATATTTGAAAAAAACAGCTACGAACAAAGCTGTTATAGTCATTATGCCCATAACAATCCAAAAATCGTTTGCGGAACCGACAATTGGAATATAATTTGTATTCATTCCAAAAACTGTCGCCAAAAATGATATTGGCAAAATTATAAAAGATATAACAGCCAAGGTTTTCATTATCTCATTTTGTTTAGTGGAAAGGAGCGAATTGTTTGTTTCGCGCAATTCGTTTAAGGTGTCAGTGTTTGATTGAATGGCGCTTTGCACACGAGAGAAAGAACCCAGAATGCCTTTAACATGATAATCAAAATCGCGACCAAAAAACTTTATGGCGGCAAGCTCAAAAGAGCTCCAGACCTCATCGTGTAAATTCAAAGACTGCTTAAATTGCAATATTTCTCGAGAGACCTTGGAAAGTTCAAGAACCATTAATTTTTCGTTTCCCAAAAAAATCCTATCCTCAATTATTTTCAGACGATCAGCCACAAAATCCAATTCATGAGTTAGAGATTTATATAACTTTCTGATCATATAGTAGAAAATAAAACCAGCGCTATCACCCATATTGTCTCTGTCCAATATTGAATTAACTTCAAATATTTTTGAAAATTTGTGGATTGGGTCAATAGCATCGTATCTTGTCGTAATGAGGAAATCGTGTCCAATAATAAAATCTATCTCTTGGTTGACGTTTTTGGTGTGACTATGATAAATGGCGGGGAAGTGCAGTATTAAATAAATATAATTTTTGCGAAAATCCACCTTCGGTTTCATTGAAGGTATAAGGAGTTCTTCTGCGATGAGAGGGTCTATTCCATATTTTTGCATTAAGTCACGCACCTCTTCTTTTGTCGGGGAGATGGCGTCAATCCAGACCAAATTTTTGTGATTATATGTATTTATCATTGAATATTATTCTATAACAGATTTGTTTTTTAAGTGAGCTTTGTTAGGGTATAATTGGCAGCGAGGAAGAAAAGGAAGTCTGCTTATTTTTCGACCGAGCGAACCAAAGATATCTTAATATAATTCAAAAATGCGTTCTTGGAACAAATTTAAAGTTTATATTTTGCCTAGCCTTACCGCTGGCGTTCTTATGAGCGTTGTTTTTTCACTGGGGTTTTATGTTGGTAAAAAAGATGCTCCTACTATTCCGCTTCTTATTTCTACAAGCGCCAATAGTAACAATGTAGATTTAGAATCTTTTTGGAAAGTTTGGGGTATTTTATCTGAAAAATTTGTTGGAGAAGGTAAACCAGAAGATGTGGAAAAAATTTATGGCGCTATAACTGGACTTACCGCTTCATACAAGGACCCTTACACCGTCTTTTTTCCACCGGAAGAATCCAAGGCCTTTAAAGAAGAAGTGGCGGGTGCTTTTGAAGGAGTGGGTATGGAAGTTGGTATTAAAGAAAATCAATTGGTGGTAGTTTCTCCCATTAAGGGGGCACCCGCAGAAAAAGCGGGGATACACGCCGGTGATAAAATTTTGAAAATTGATGGCAAAGACTCTATCGGTTTTGCAATTGACCAGGCGGTGAAGCTTATTCGTGGCAAGAAAGGAACAGTTGTTGTTTTGACAATTTCTCGCGAAGGAAAAAAAGATAATTTGGAAATTAGCGTGATGAGAGATGTTATAAGTATCCCAACGGTTGATAATGAATTAAGAAAAGATGGGATTTATGTAATAAGATTATATAATTTTTCAGAAATTTCTTTTGGAAAGTTTAGAGAGGCGCTACGCGGTTTTGTCGATTCGGGGACTGATAAGTTGATTTTGGACTTGAGAAATAATCCGGGAGGATATTTGGAGTCAGCCGTTGATATTGCCAGTTGGTTCTTATCACCCGGTAAAGTGGTAGTGAGGGAAGATTCAGGAGACGTGTCAAAAGAAAAAACATATAGAAGTAGCGGCTATAATGTTTTTAACGATAAATTGAAAATGTTGGTCTTAGTAAATGGCGGTTCAGCTTCGGCTTCAGAAATTTTGGCGGGTGCACTTCATGACCATGGTAAAGCTAGAATCATAGGAGAAAAAACTTTTGGAAAAGGTTCTGTGCAAGAGTTGGTGCCAATTTCGGACAAAACTTCGCTAAAAGTGACCATTGCTCGTTGGCTTACGCCAAACGGTGTCTCTATTTCAAAACAAGGAATAGTTCCAGACATTGAAATAAAGATGACACAAGACCAATATTTGAAAGAAGGTGACATACAAATGGAAAAGGCGGCTGAAATTTTGCGTAAAGAAAATGCCACAAGTTCTGGCGAATGGATTTTGAACCTTCCGCAAATAATAGTAAATTAAAAAAATGAAAGTTATTTTACTTAAAGATATTCCCAAATTAGGCAGAAAATATGACGTTAAAGAAGTGTCCTCTGGTCACGCTATTAATTTTTTAATTCCGCAAAAACTGGTTGAAACGGCAACACCCGAAGCTATAGTTCGTGTTAAAGAGAAACAGGCGGAGCATTTGACTCACTTGAAAGTGCAGGAAGAATTATTAAATAGTAATTTTGAAACGCTCAAAGAAAAAACTATTATAATAAAAGGAAAAGTTAATGAAGAGGGACACCTTTACGCCAAAATTCATGCGAAAGAAATAATGGAGGCCCTTAAAACAGAGACACGTTTAGAGTTGCCAGAGGGGTCTATCATTTTGGACGAACCCATAAAAGAAATAGGGGAGTATTTAATAAAAATCAAGATTAATAGAAAAGAGGGGGAATTCAAATTAACAATAGAAAGGGAATAAAAAAACTTCCATTTTGGAGGTTTTTTTTATTTCGGCTAGCGAGGAGCGAAGTGGAAAATTCTGATTTTACATTTCATCCGAGCGAAGACGAAACACAGGTTCAATACCTCGTCGGTTTGTCGCGGGGAACTTTTATTTCACGTTTACCACTTTTTTGATTATTGTTTTTCCGTTGAAATGAGTTTTTCTTTTTGTGCCGTATGAAACGATACCGTCTTTAGAAGCAAATAGAGTGTGGTCTTTACCGACAGAAACATTGGTACCAGCCATTATGTGAGTGCCCCTTTGACGCACTATAACGTTACCGATTTTGGCCTTTTCGCCCGCATAAAGTTTAATACCCAAGTATTGGGCATTTGAATCTGATAGGTTTTTGGCGGAACCCCCCGCTTTTTTACTTGCCATGGTTTAAATATAAATTTTTGTCTCAATTTTAGCTTGAATAAAGTATAATTTGAGCAATGAAAGAGATTCTAAGCCATATGAACCCAAAAGGCAAGGATGAGATTATATTGGCTGTAATCATTATTTTCCTTGGTTTAGGCAGTTTCGGTTTGGGACGACTTTCAGTAAAAGAGGAGCAAAAAGAGCCAGTTTTTATTACAGATTCGCTAAATTTATCAGACGAAGCTACTTCGTTTGCAAACTTTGGCGAAGCAGCGGGGGATAGGGTGGTGGGCTCAAAAAATGGGACTGTGTATCATTTGCCATGGTGCCCGGGCGCTTTAAAAATAAAGCCAGAAAATCTAATTACTTTTAAAAATGCCGAGGAAGCTGAAAAGGCCGGTTACACTAAAGCTTTTAATTGTAAAGGACTTTAAAAAAGCTTGAAGCTAAAAGCTTTAAGCTGTAAGCTAGTGCAATGATTGCAATTGACATAGAAGCTTCAGGAACAAATCCGAATACACACTCCATTATAAGTATTGGCGCGGTTGATTTAAATGATAAAGATAAACGTTTTTATGGCGAATGTCGTATTTGGGATGGAGCGCATATTTCAGAAGAGGCCACAGCTATACATGGTCTTACTAATGAAGAAATAACTGATAGCAAAAAGCAAAGTGAAGGGGAATTGGTAGAAAAATTTATGCGTTGGATTGAAAGTTGCAATGATAGAACTTTGCTTGGACAAAATGTCTCTTTTGACAGAGATTTTTTAAAAGCGGCTTGCGCAAGAATAAATCTTGAATGTTCTTTGGCTCATAGAACTATTGACACTCACTCTCTTTGTTATATGCATATGGTTAAAAGGGGATTAACCCCACCTTTTGATGAAATAAAGCATCACTCTGCTTTAAATTTAGATAAGGTATTGATATATTGCAGTATTCCGGAAGAACCCAAACCGCATAACGCTTTGACAGGGGCGCTTTCGCATGCGGAAGTGGCTCACAGATTACTTTATGATAAAAAGTTTTTGCCAGAATTTGATAAATTTGATATACCTTGGTTTCAAAAGTAATATAGAAAATCCCCGGGGTGTAGTATAACGGTAGTACGCAAGCATGGGGTGTTTGTAGTCCGAGTTCAATTCTCGGCACCCCGACTCCAGAAACCAAAAATCCGCTATCACTAGCGGATTTTTGGTTTGAAACCTATGACTTTAAGTTACACTCCCGATGGTCCTGTTTTGTTTTTGCACCAATATTCATCAATTGAGTATTTTCCAGCGCCCATTGTAAGTATGGCAAGAGAAGAAGCTAGGATAAGGAGTATAAATTCATATCCGCCGGCTGCCACACTGAAACCCTTACTTATATGAGCGGTAAATAAAGCTACAACTGCCACTACTGAAAGTAATTTTGAAGCCCAATGTGTACAAAGACCGAGTATTAGGGCGCCACCAGCTATCATTTCAACCCAAATTACGAGTGGAGCAAAAAATTCAGCGGCTGGAATACCAATGGAAGTAAAGAAACCAGCCACAGCAACATTTCCCATCACAAACTTCGCATAACCGTGATAAACAAAAATAGAACCGAGCGCAAGACGCAGAAGCAATTTCCCAGCATCTTGCCAAGAATTTGAACATTTACAAGCATTTAATTTGTTGAACATGTATGTTTAAAAATTTTTAATGACTAAATTATCGCAAATTGAAGGGCAATAGGGAAGTGCTTACGGTAAATGGAAGTTTCGGGTTCAGTGTGGGCTATAACATTTGAAAAAATTGAAAGCTGTTGTAAGCTGAAAAATGGCAAACGATGGCTTTACAGAGCCGTTATTTAGGTATTGACCAAACGCAGAATTTATTGAGAAGTATTGACAGAGGAATGAAAATATGATAGTATAGGGGGAAATCAGATAATCTCTGGTTTTTTCGTTTAAGGGCGAAAGTTTGGAACAAAACTTGTTTCAAAAAGAAATTTTTAAACGACATTAAAAGTTAAATCACGACCATTATAGGTTTAGCCACAGGAATACTTTTTTTGATCTCGAACATTAACAAAGACAATAATCAGCCGGTAAGCGAACAAACATCTCTCCCTAAGCAGGAAGAGATGATGCTAAATGAAAACGCTCGTAAAGAAAATAAAAAATACGTTTTCGTTGAAAAAGAAGTTCGCGCCTACTTCGAAGACATCCCAGAGATGATTGAAGTGGCGTATTGTGAGTCACGTTTCCGCCAAGCGGACACTCTTGGCAATATGTATCGCGGTGTTGTGAATAAAAAGGACATAGGTGTGATGCAAGTTAATGAACACTATCACCAGGTAGATTCAGAAGAACTCGGGTTTAACATCTATGACTTGAGGGGTAATATGGCATATGCCAGATATCTCTATGAGAAGGAAGGCCTACAGCCATGGAGCGCCTCTAAACCTTGTTGGGGACCAAAAATAGCCAAGTTAAAAGCTGAAACTAAATTGGCTCTAGCAAGTAAAAGATCAAAATAAAATCTCAAAACCCCTCTCCGCCTTAGGCGGAGAGGGGTTTTGATTTGTGGTAAAATTTACTATATATGGAGAAAAATAGTAGATACGCGGACAATGAAAATAGGGTTGGGTTTTATCCGAGAGAATTTTATGTATTTTGTAATTTTTCTTCTTTTGCTGTGGAATGGAAAGGTGTGCTTTATATGACATCAGAACACGCTTATCACTCGGAAAAATTTGAGGATGAGGAAATGAAAAAGATGATACGCAATACTCGTTCGGCTCACGACGCACTTCAATTCGCCAAAGCAAATAAGGATAGGTGGAGGAAGGATTGGCACGATGTAAAAGTGGGGATAATGGAGCAAATAGTGAGAGTTAAGTTATCACAGCATCCATATATAATGAAAAAATTAAAAGAAAGTGGAAATAAAGAAATAGTAGAAGATTCTTGGCGTGATGATTTCTGGGGTTGGGGTGAAAATCACGATGGTCAAAATATGATGGGAAAAATTTGGATGAAAATAAGGAAAGAAATTTATGAATAATAAAATATGAAAACGGTGCTTATAACTGGTGCAAGTAGAGGAATTGGTTTCGCTACAGCTAAGAAGTTTCTAGCTGAAGGTTGGCGGGTAATAGGCACAACCACTAAGAAAGGTCAGACTATTTTTGATAATGCCAATTTTAAACTAATACATTTAGACTATTTAAAAGAAGAAACAATTTTGTCGGCAGTAAAAGAAATAGAAGAAGCAATAGATGTTCTTATTAATAATGCAGGAGCGCTTTTTGAATCAGAAGATATTATTAAGGTAGATATGGAAATTTTAAGAAAGACACTAGAGGTAAATCTTATTGGTCAAATCTCTTTTACTGAAAAGATTTTACCTATGATAAAAAATGGTGGTCAGATTATTAACGTAGGTTCAAGGTCGGCAATACTTAATGAAGAATTGGCTGAAATTGATGCACCAGCCTACAGAATTTCTAAAGTAGCTATTAATATGTACACGAAGCTTCTCGCCAAGCAATTGGAGAGTAGGGGAATCATTGTTTCCTCAATTGACCCCGGTTCGGTCAAAACCGATATGAATACTCAAGCTAAAAAACTTCCTGAAGAAGTAGCGGAAGAAATGTATGCGTTAGCGACAACAAAACATGAATCTGGTCAGTTTTGGAAAAGTGGAAAAAAGAGAGGTTGGTAATGAAGGGGAGGGGCTTATTGGGCATAAGTCCCTTATAGAGCAACTTCGCACAATATATCTTTTGCGAAAATACCATAGGGGTGAAATATTCCCCTTTGTAACATCGCAAAAGATAACGCACATTTTACGTCCTCGCCCATTGGTCGCACCGCAAAATATGCTTGATATAAGAAAAGATAGTGTAGATATATTCCCCGACATCGCACAATCTAGTTTAAATAATTAGAAAATAAATTCTATAAAAATCAGGGGAGTCACTTCCCTGATTTTAGTAAGGTATTTCAGATAAATATTTTTTTGCTAACCCAACTATGTCTGGATACTTTTTAGAATCAATATTATTAACAAACGTTTCGAAATCTTTTTTTGCAAGTACGTAATCTGGTTTAGCTTTGTAATTTATTAAACCTCTAAAAAATATTAACTGAATTAATTGAGGGTTTTTACTAATTTCTTCAGATATAAATATTTCCAGATCATTTATGACACCGGGATCTATTATTCCATACGAAGCTTTCCTATAAAACTCAAGAGCTTCTTTTATTTTTCCAATATAGGCATACAAAAATCCTAAATTATACCTCCATAATGCAATGTCATTATTATTTACTTTTGGTAAAGTTGATTCTAGTTCAGATATTGCTCCGTCTGTATTTAATTTTTTAAATAACAGCAGGGCGTATGCCAACGATCCATATATATTGTCTGGATCTATAATACGAAGTTCATTTAGAATTGATTCAGTTTCAAAAATAGCATCATCTTTTCTTTTCAAACTATAAATGTTATACAAATCTTCTATTTTTAAAACTAAACTTCCAATTAAACGAAATCTATTTCTTTTTATTATTTCAGTGACTATGGGATTTTCTACTCCGTTTACTTTTTGTATAATCGGTAATTCTGATGAAAGTTCTTTAAAAAGCTTGTAACTAATATTTTTGTCACCAGAAACTTGAGCAGCGGATCCTGAAATAAATTTTATTACATATCCAAGTAAATCTTTGGTCAGTTCAAATCCAAGCAATTCTTTTGTTTCAGGAAAAACTAATTTATTTGGTAAAGAGGTAGAGAAATCTTCAGCTAAACGCCTTTTGACACTCCCTTTTATAGGAACATGTCTAACAAGACCTTGAAGTTTAAATATATAATTATTCTCTCCATTTATATTTCTCTCTGCCAAACTACCGAAGACTATTAAGTGGGCTCTAGATCTATTTAGGTATAGTTTCGCCGTTTCGCTGTTAATAATTTTTGAACTTATTGATTCAGGATAGTTTATTATATTAAATCTATTAGAAAGTTTAGATTTATCAAGATATTCATTTAGTCCAGCTATTAAATCATTTTCTAATCTGATTTTTTCTTTATTATTTTCAGTTTTAATAGCAATAATAATTCCTATTTCAAGAGGTTTGTTTTTAGGAACAAATAAACGAGCGAACATTTCCTTACTAAGCTTATGTATTGATGCTACATCTTCGGTTGTGACATCAATGTAATAATCTCCATACCCGAACTTCATATATAAAAAACCCTACACCTCGGGGTATTTTGAGTCAATTTTTACTTATGCACTTTCCCCTCCCCTACAGGCCTAAACTAAAAACTAGCACTATTGGTGTAAGCCAGAAAAATATTTGTAAAAGAGATATGTAAATAGTTTTTTTATTTTGTGGTATATAAGTAAAAGCAAAATAAATAATTATGGGAATTTGTAATGGTGTAAATAATTGAAAAAGATGCGCCCCAATACCCTCATCAGGATGTGGCGTAAAGCCATGGTCCAAGTATTCAAAAACTCCACCTAAAAATATTATAAAAATCATTAATAGAGGAATCCAAGCGGATTTCTTTTTTATTAAATCTTTCATACTGTATATAACTATCTTAAATCATAAAAAGAAAAACCCCGCGCGTGGCGGGGTTCGAGAAAGGATCTATTTTGCCAGTGAGCCGCTTCAGCAAACATTCTCCAGAGCGACTGGGCGAATTTTATTGGGTGGCAAACCGCAAATGTAGCTGTTTGCCACGCTCCAACGGGTGGAAATGTATCGCTGTGGTCTTCCATGTACTATTTCTCCCGTGTTAGATTGCTGTTCTTATTTGTATCACCTCATTACCTTTTTTCAAAGGCAACAGAAAACCGCTCCCAGGTTTTCTGTGAAGCGGTTGGTGGTATTGCTTGGTCAGCATGTGATGGTATCGACCTTCCCCTTGACCCATTTGTCGATAAGCTTGTTGCGGGCATCGTGACTTGGGTGGTTTCGGCTAACCTTCCGAGAAGAAGCGTGGAATTCGCCCCAGTGTGAATCCCCTTTTACCAGGTGGAAACCGAGCCTCTTCATTTCTTTCCCGCACTTCTTCCTGGAGACACCGTTCACTTGGAAGATGACGCCGGTGCTCAAAGGTGAATTGTTCAGAACTACGAAAAGCCCTTTTTTCGTGGGTTTTCCTTTGCGCCGAGACCTTGCTTTCGTCATGAAGACGACCTTCAATCCGTCAGGCGTCCTTCTTGATGCGAGCAGGTAGAAGCCGTAGAAGAGTTCGAATTCCCCACTATGTGTGAGGGGTTTGTTTTGGGCAGCTTTCATTGCAGACATTTGGCGCATACCTTCCATAAAAAGTTATCTGGACTGTCTAAAAATAGATTACCTCTACAAAATTATTTGGTCAATTATAAAAAATAAACGGCCGAACGCTTGCGTTCGGCCGTCATGTTCGTGGGGAGCCCACTATTTCTGGATTTGAGTGAAGTCCAAGGCGTCTTCATTCCCGCCATCGTCATTCGCGGAAGCTGGCGGCACCACCTGCTCGACCCCCCTTGCTACCGTTTTTTTACTCGTCGGCTTTGGGTCGAACTTTGTTTTTCTGGACCCCTTCCTTGTCTTTTTTCCGATGAATGGCAACCACTCCTTGTACAGTCCGGAAGACCAGACCATATAGAGGTGGAAGATGCTCATCAGGAAGCAGATCCAGAAAAACCATTGGACTGCTGTTTTTGTGCTGGTATCTGGGCCACCCCCAATTTGACTCAGGACATAACCCAGAATTATTGCAGACCAGTAGAAGAACCACCTGATCTGCCACTTCTCCCCCCTCAGATGAAAAAAGAAAGCTTTGATATTGTCAATCATCGGTTAATCCTCCAATCCGTTGATGTGGGCGGAATTGCCCGATTTGTACTCTTAAAAAACCTTACAATTTATTATTTATTTTGTCAATTTGTTGAAGTAAGATCAGGTATTTCTGGTTCTATGCCTGTGCCGCGGCCGGCTTTGAGTGATTTTAAAGTATCAACAAATGGGTGCCAAGATAAATCGAGCCATATTGTATTCCAGAGATATTCGGCTGGTTTTCGGAGGAATCCATCCCAAACTTTTATAGAAATTTCTTTTACAAAGCCGATATTTTCTTGACCAGTTTCAGATTCGGCTATGCCCCGAAGAGAAATTCCAAAATAGCTTAGAGCAAAAATGGCTATCACTATGAGAATGATTAGTCCAACCAAACCAGAATTTTTTTGCATTTTCATCAATTTAATTTTACCTTAAAAATTGTTAGTTGTAAGTTGTTAATTGTTGATTTTATAAATATAGCATTGGGTTTAAATAGGCGCGAACATCGGCTACAGGAACACGATATGTTCCGCGACAGACCTTGCTTTTAAGATTAGTGATTTGAATACCTTGGGAAGCAAATAATCCAAAGTGTAAATGAGGTCCCGTGGAATAGCCAGTGTTTCCTGAATATCCTATTAAATCTCCTGTTTCCACCTGTTCACCCTCGATCGCCTTTATAAGGGAAAGGTGGGCGTAAATGGTGGAAAGACCGTTACCATGTTTTATAAGTACCCATTTGCCGTATGAGGCGCCTGGGCAAACCGTATCAGTGTTCCCCTGTCCTTGCACTATGCCGGCAAAGGCCGCTTTTACAGGGGTTCCTGGAGAAGCTCTAAAATCGGCACCATTGTGGCCCCTACCGCTGTAGATCGAAGAATTTTGGCGGGCAAAGTCGGTTTGTCCAAAATGTTGGGTAACATATAAAATATCAAGTGGCGGCCGAAGCACTTTGCTTGGCGTGGGATAGCTAGTAGGGTCAATTAAAAGTTGAAGTTGTGATTCATACTCATCAATTTCTTGCTCTACCGCTAAACGTTTTGCTTCGCGTTCTGCTAAAACCTTTTTGTATTCGGACTCTTTATTTTTAGTTTCTTTTAAAATTTGGTCGGTTTGTTTTTTGTTGAACTCAACAATGCTTTTCTGGTCTCCCAATTGATTTTTTAATTTAGTAAGTTTCTTTTGCTCGGTTTCGGTAGTTGTTCTTGTTTTGGTCAAATCTTCCTTAATGGCAAGGAGGGTTTGGACCCGAGCAGACATACTTTCGTGAAGTTTGGCAAGTTCAATTCTATTATTCCAAAAAGTGCTTAGGGATTGATTTTTAAGCAAGGCTTCAAGCAGAGAAATGTCATCTATTTCTTTGGCTTTCTTTATGGTGTTACGAATTCCGTCTTGTTGAACCACTATTGAGCTCTGTTTTTGGGAAATATTTTTAGTTAAAGATTGAATGGTTAAATTGGTGGTCTCTATTTTTTTATTGGTAACAGAAATGTCGGCTGTTAATTTTTTGCGAGTAAGGTCTAGCGTTTTTAGCTCATTATTTAAAGTTTTTCGTTCTGTGCTTGTTTTTTGTATTTGTTCTTGATACTGTCTTATTTCTTTTTCCAAATCAGCTATTTCTTGGTTTCGAGAAACTATTTGGGAACGAATTTGGGAAATACTATTTTCTTTTAGTACACGCGCTTCCTCGGCTTCTTTGGCAGCTATTTCCTCAATGGTTGGTTCGGTTGAAGTGGCTATTTTTTCGGTTGGAACGTTTTCTTGCGCATCCACAAAAACAGAGGTCTGCAAAAAAAATAAAAATATAACAATACTTCCCGCAAGTGTTTTTTTTATAAAAAGAACTTTTTTATGCAACATACTTTAGAAACTTAGAATAACTTACCCCTTAAGAAGAGAAATTGCATTTTGTAATCTAGACAAAGTAGCTTCTTTTCCTAGAATTTCTGAAAGTGTAAATGGGTCAGGCGACTTTTCTTTCCCAGAAAGGGCCACTCGCATAGGCCAAAGCACATCTCCCCTACCCTTTTCGTTTGCGTAGTCCCAAATCGCCTCTTTTACAGTATCTTTATTAATTGTTTTGCTAGCATCTATTTTTTCAATTAAATTAATCACCTTTTCTAAATGTGTTGATAAAATATTTTTATTGCTCTTGTTCTTTTTTGGTAAAAGAAGTTCTGTCTTGTATTGAGGTTTATCAAATATATAAGAAAGATCACCTCCGTTGCCAAGGTCGCTTATTTCTTTAAGGACATAAATTCTTTCTTTTAAATCTGGTAAAAGTCGAGTCAGGCGGTCCTCGCTCCATTCTGGGAGCGAGGTTATTTCTTTGGGAATATAATTTAAAGTTAATTTTTTAAAATCAGCCAAAGACATTTTTTTCAAATGCTCTCTATTTATCCAACGTAATTTTTCTATGCTGAAGACAGCGCCACTTTTTTGAATTTTAGAAAGAGAGAATTCTTTTATAAGTTCTTCACGAGTGAATATTTCTTTGGTCGTTCCCGGGTTCCAGCCCAAAAGCGCCAAATAATTTAGGAAAGCATCTGGTAGAATTCCCATCATTTTATATTCATTGACGGAAACGGCGCCGTGCCTTTTGGAAAGTTTGCTTTTATCTTCCCCTAAAACAAAAGGAATGTGACAATAAGACGGTCTTGGAGCGCCAATGGCTTCCTGGATTAGAATTTGTCTTGGGGTGTTATAAATTCCGTCTTCGCCTCTAATTATATGGGTCGCCTCCATTTCAAAGTCATCTACCACAACCGCAAAGTGATAAAGAGGTTCTTCTATGCTTCGCGCAATAATAAAGTCGCCCAATTCTGTCGTATCGATTGAAATTTCTCCCCGAACAATGTCATTGAAAATTATAACCTTTTTTAGATTTTTAAGACGGATCACTCTTAGGGGCGCATCTATTAGGGTTTCAGATGGGTCTTCCGAATCATCATTTTCACTTTTGAATTCGGTTACTTTGCTTTCATCTGAATAATAAGCTTTTTCTTCGGCTAAAAGTTTTTCCAAATATTTCCTGTAAACCAAAATTCTCTCTGATTGATGAAAAACTTCGCTACAATTCATACCAAGCCAATTTAATCCTTCAAAAATATCTTCTTCGAATTCTTTTTTGGAACGAGTTTTGTCAGTATCTTCAAAACGTAAAATCATTTTCCCGCCGCCATTTTGGGCAAAAAGATAATTGAAAAGAGCTGTTCTGGCACTTCCTATGTGCAATGGTCCTGTGGGGCTTGGCGGAAAGCGGGTAACGATTTTCATATTTTTACATTTCGTGTTTTATGGCTATTTCAAATATAGCTTTGGCAATTTTTCGAGTGGCGTCTGGTTTGGCAAAACCAAGAGCCGATTTTTTCATATTTTCTTGCAATTGCTGATTATTCAATATTTTTTCAATTTCAAAATTCAAAATACTGCTTGTCAGATTTTTCTCTTCAATAACACTGGCGGCGCCTGACCTCGCGTAGGCAAAAGCATTTTGGGTTTGGTCATGACTAACATCTTCTCCAATCGGAACTACAATTGCTGGCAATCCCCAACTGGCTATTTCAAACAAAGTGGACCCAGCGCGGGTTACAACGACGGAGGAGACACCGGCGCTCATTCTCAAAGCTAATTCGTTTAAATAAGGAAAGGGGCGGTAGCGAGTGGCATGTTCGTTTTTTTCTAGAACAACGGAAGCAGTATTCAAAATTTCTTTATAATTCTTCTCACCAGTTTGATGAATAACTTGATATTTAAGAAGCAGTTTTGGAATTAAATTCAAAACTACATCATTGAGTTTTTGCGCCCCTTGAGAGCCACCCAAGATGAGAATTATTGGTATTTCTTTTTCAAGTTTTAAAAATTCGTAAGCACCATCTTTTATTGGCATAGTCACCTCTTTTCTTACAGGTTGTCCCGTCCAAGCGGTCTTATTTACTTCAAACAATTTGGCAGTTTCTGGATAGGAAGTCGCAACTCGAGTAGCAAATTTTCCAGCCCAAGCATTAACGCGTCCTGGTATGGTGTCGGACTCATGAATAACTACTGGTATACGGAATAATTTAGCCGCTAAAAGCGCGGGAAAGGAACCATAACCGCCTTTGCCAACTATAACATCTGGAAAAATATAAAAAACGGAGATTATGGCTCTCAAGACACCAAAAGTTGTTTTGAAAATATCAAAAAAATTGGCAAAGGAGAAGTAGCGGCGCATTTTGCCAGCGGGAGTCCCTATAAACTCAATTTCATTTTCAAAAAGGAGACGGCTATCATACGGACCAGGCGCCATAAAATAAAGCTTGGGTGGTAAAGCGTGTTCTTCTTTGGATATTTTTTGAATTTCTTTGGCAATTGCGATGATTGGGTAAAAATGCCCTCCCGTAACACCGCCGGTAAATAATATTTTCATTGGTTTTGAAAGCTAAACTAAAAACCCCACTAGTCCATGACTGTAGAGTTGAATTATATCAAAAAACCTCTTTTTTCGCCCACTTTTACTGGTTTTTCGGATAACGGGATATATTAAGTAAAATTCCCACTTCGGCAAGCGCCAGCATTAAAGAGGTGCCACCTTGACTCACGAACACCAAAGGAGTGCCTGAAAGCGGAAAAAGACCAATCATTGAAGCAATATTTAGAAAGGATTGAATAATAATGAGCATAACTATGCCAATACCGAGCAATTGCCCAAACGAGTCCTTGGCGTTGCTAGATATTTTAATGCCACGTAAAGCAAATGTAATAAAAAGAAGCATTAAAGCCGTTGTGCCTATAAAACCGAATTCTTCTCCGGCGACAGCAAAAATTGAGTCCCCCATTGGTTCTGGTAAGTATTCAAACTTTTGCACACTTTGGCCAAAACCTCGTCCGCCAATACCGCCGGAACCTATAGCAATTAAGGATTGGTTTATTTGATAACCGGCGCCAAGTTGGTCTGCTATTTCAGGTTTATAAAAAGTTAATATACGCTCTTTGATATATGGCTTGGTGTAAAAAAGCCCCATAACGGCAATTGTTCCAAGAAATAAAAATAAAATAAAATGTTTCCAATTACCGCCTGAAACAAAAAGCATAATGGCGCCCGTTAAAGCAACAATAAAGAATCCGTCAGTGTCAGGTTGCAAGAGAAGAATTGCCCCCACTATTCCTGTAAGGATAATGTAAGGAATCACTCCGAGGCGAGAAACTTGCCCCCTGTCTTTAATAGCGGAAAGCCAAGCCGCAAAATATATAACAAAAGCGATTTTCAAGAATTCTCCCGGCTGAAATGATATAGAGGCAAATTCTACCCAACGTTTGGCGCCAGCGTGGGAAAGACCGATGCCGTCAACAAAGACAAGGCATGTCAAAATTATTGCTGAAAGAAATAAATAAAAAGAATATTTTCTGTAATTTCTATATGGTAAATTTAAAGTTATGAAAAGAGCTATACTGCCAAAACCCAAACCGAAAACCAATTGTTTCAAAGCAATACTGCTGAAATTTGCTCCTTCACGAGCCAAAAGTCCTAAAGAAGCAGAGGAAAATATTGTAAAACCAAAAACTATTAAAAGTATAGCTATAAAAAAAATTACTCGGTCGTATTTATGGAAATTCATTTTTTATAGTGAGATGAATTATTCTAAAGCATTAGAGCAAGCGCTAAACCAAAGATTGCACAAACGACGCTGACCACCCAATAACGCATAGTTACTTTATATGGTGGCCAACCGATGGCTTCGAAATGGTGGTGAAGGGGCGCCACTAAAAAGATTTTCTTGTTCCAAAACTTTTTTGAAATTAATTGAATTATGTTTGAAAGAGTAGTCGCCACAAGTGGCATAGCTATAACGGGTAAAACTATAAGACCGTTTCCCTCCCCTAGTGAGTCGGTCATAAAAGCGACTATTGAAAGGGCTATTGTTAGACCCATCATTCCTGTTTCTGACATATAAAATCTAGCTGGCGGAATATTAAACCAAAGGAAAGCTAAAATTGCCCCAACGACAACACCGCAAAAAGCCGCCAGGTCTAATTGCTGTTGATAAAAGGCAATACCCGCATAAGCGCTAAACATAGCCGCAAACACCCCACCAGAAAGTCCGTCTACACCATCTATAACACCACCTGAATATATGCCTATAGCCACAATTATGAAAAGTAAAATAAAAAGAGGCCCAATGTAAAAATCTCCTAATACGGGAAGCCAAATTGTGGCTACACCTAGTTTGAAATAAAACCAAAGAGCGCAAAAAAGTGCAATGAATGAAACTGTCAACAATCTTTTTTTCAATGACAAACCACCAGAAAAATGACTACCGGCTCCTTTTATTTCCAAGTAGTCATCAATGAGTCCCACCAGAGAACCTACAAGCATGGCACCTATGGGTATCCAAGTTTGATTACGACTAAAGAAATCTAATTGAGTAAAAATAGAACCAAAAAACATATAGTCAAGAAACCAAAGTATCATCGCTGTAATAAGAACGGAAAGCCACACAACCACTCCGCCCATCTTCGGAGTTCCCACTTCTTTTTCTTTATGTAATTGATTAAATATGACCGTCTCTTTACCATCAAGCCCAATTTTTCCAGCTTTTTTTTTCCACATTTGATATTTGTAAAGGTAGTTGGTCAAAATTGGAGTTAGAACAATTCCTATAATGAAGGAAAGTGTTGTGGGTAAAAAAACTTTTACAATATCAATTATCATCATAATTATTCTTGTTTATTTAAAGACAATGCAATCTCATTATCAATTCGTTCCTTCTCGTTTTTGCGATTCATTAATTCTTGTTGTAACTCTTTATATTCTGTTAAATCTTCAACTTTGGTAATTCCTAGATACGAAAGTAATTCAAATGTAGCGTTATAAGCATATCCTCTTTTATTTGGCACGTTTTCTGACCTTTCCACCAGCCCTCTTATGAGGAGATTCCTGACTATGAAGGAAGAATTTACCCCGCGAATATAATCAATTTCGCTTCTTGCAACCGGTCCAAGATAAAGAATTATTGATAGAGTTTCTAACCCAGCCTTACCAAGGTCCTTTTGCAATTCTTCTTTAATTAAACTTTCTATTAAAGAACCTGCTTCCCCTTTGGTTCCAAGCATTATTTCTTCTCCTTTTCTTAACAAGACCACCCCTCTATTGGAGAGATTTTCTTCCAAAATATTCACAGCTTCGCTAATTTCCGAGATGTTTTTTTTGGTTATTTCCGAAATTTTTTTTATGGATATGGGTTCCCCCTTCCAAAAAAGAATAGCTTCTATTATTTGTGAAAGTTCCATACCATTTAGAAGCTAATTGTGGGCATACACAACTTTTGCTTTACATTAAGTTTTGAATCTCGACCTTTTATCATGAAAGATATTTTATGTTTTAGCCATAGCTTCTAACGGGGCAAGTATTCTTATATTACTCTTGGCACTCCAAGCGAAGCCGTTTCTATTTCAATATCAGCAAAATGTTCTTGTTGGGCAACCGTTACCGCACCCTGTTTAACAAGTTCTAGCATTGCCAAAAAACCAACTATAATATTTATTCTTTCATCATCTCCACTTTGGTTTTTGGTAAAATCTCTAAAGGATGTTTTTAAAGATGTTTGAACTCTATCCACAAGGCGGGAAATCATCTCTTCTATACTTATAACTTTTTTAACTATAGCTTGAGGAATTAGTTCTTTTATTTGTATAGAATTTATAACATTTTTAATTGATTCCAAAAGACTTTTCTTATTAATTTCTGGTTCAGGAGAAAAGACTGGTTGAAAGTATCTGTTCTCTGATTTTTGAAAAATTATATTTTTACCAAAATTCTTTTTAACATTTAAACTTAAGTCTCTTATTCTTTGTAGCATTTTGAGACGATATTCTAAATCCTTAATGTCATCCTGCTCATCAGTGGTTAAAGATAGTGTAGGCAGTAACGATTTTGATTTTATCAAAAGTAGAGTCGAAGCTATTAAAATAAAGTGAGCCATTTTAGCTGGTTTATATTCCTCTATTCCTTTGACATGAGAAAGAAAATCATCAGTCACTTTGGAAAGTGAGATGTCGTTTATATGTAATTTACGATCTTCTATAAGATTAAGTAATAAATCCAACGGTCCTTCAAATTGGTCTAGTTTGATAAGAAAATCTTGCGTCATAGATTTATTCTGAAAGTAGCGTATCAATACGATTTATGTCTCTGGGGAAGAGAGTTGCTTCTTTTATATTTGAAATTTCAAGCATTCTAGCCGTAAACCTTTCAAGTCCTGTAGAAGAACCTCCATGTGGTGGCATACCAACTTTAAAAGCTTGTAAATAGAACGAGAAATTTTCTGGCTTCATTCCCCGCTCTTTAATACGCCTTACCATTTCCTCATAATTATGAATACGCTGACTACCACTATTTATTTCTAATCCTCGGAAGAGTAGGTCGAATCCTCTAGAAAGTGGAGCTTCACTTTTTTCTTCATAAGTGTAGAAAGCTCTTTTTACTGTTGGAAAATGAGTTATAAAAACAAAATCACTGTTATGTTTTTCCTTAGCCCATTCGCAGATTGAACGTTCCTGCTCTGGTTCCATGTCATTTTCGTGTGGTGCGCCCAAAATGTCTTGTGCTTCATATAATTTAAGAATAGGAAATATCTCTGGGACTAAAGGAGTAGAAACTTTGAATCTGGCAAATATATCTTTGTGTTTTGTCGTCACTGCTTGGACTACATCTTTAATGACTTTTTCCAAAACATTCATTACGTCTGTGTGGTCCTTTATAAAACCCATTTCAAAATCCATTTGCGTCACCTCACTTAAGTGCCTAGCAGTAGAGTGTTTTTCTGCTCGAAAAATCTTAGCTATGGTAAAAGGTCTTTCAAAAACTCCCACCATGATTTCCTTATATAGTTGAGGACTAGTAGCTAAATACGCTACTTTGTTATAGTAATAATCAACTTTGAAAGCTGTCGCTCCCCCTTCAGCATCAGCCCCAGCTAGGGTCGGTGCCTGGAACTCAGTAAAGTCCTGTTTTCTTAAAGAAGAACGATATTCCTCAAGAATTGTAGCCTGCATAGTAAAAATATCTTTTCCACGCTGTGAGCGTATTGTATATGGAAGGTTGTCTAAATGGGTGTCTAGGTTTAGCTCTGAATTTAACTCAAACGGAACCTCAGCTTTAGATATTATTTTTATTGATTTTATTTCAAGTTCAATATCACCATTTTGAATTTCAGTGCTCATATTTTTTTCGGGTCGTTTATTTACAACTCCTTCCATTTCAACTACGAATTCTGGACGAATTTCCTTAGCTACGGCTATAGCCTCTGTTGCACCGGGTAATACAACTCCCTGCACAGAGCCCGAACGGTCACGAATATCAAAAAACACCATTTTACCCTGGTCACGACGAACAGAAATCCATCCTTTTATTAAGACATTTTTACCCACTTCGTTTTTTAAATCTTTTATTAAAACTCTTTCCATAACTTGATTAAAAATCTAAACCTGTTTGCAAACGAACATCCTTCATGGTTTCACTTGCTTTTCTTTTGGCTTTTTTAGCTCCTTTTTCTAATATCTCTTTTATTTCTTTAGGATTATTCATTAAATTATTGTAGATTTCTTTTTTATCTTTTCTCCAATCAATAATAGTGTTATACAAATCATCCTTGGCTTCTTTATAGGAATATCCTCCTTCTTCAAATTTGCTTCTTAGCAGAGAAACTTCTTTATCATTCAAAAATAACTTATGTATATTAAAGATTATATTTTCATCAGGATTTTTCCTTTCTTCTGGCGTTAAACTATCTGTTACTATGCTCATTATTAATTTTTTCAATTCCTCTTCACTTCCAAAAAGTGGAATGGTATTGCCTTTACTTTTACTCATTTTTTGACCATCTATTCCGGGAACTGTGGCAACATTTTCTAAAATATATTCTCTGGGAACTTTGAAGTAATCTATTCCCCATGCGCGATTGTAAAATCCAGCTATATCCCGAGCATATTCCACGTGTTGTTTTTGGTCTTGCCCTACGGGCACAGTATTTGCTTGATACATCAAAATATCAGCGGCCATTAAAACAGGATAATCAAAAAGACCCGCGCTCACTTCCTTACTTTTGGCCTCGTGATCTTTAAAAGCATGAGCTCTCATTAAATATGGAACAGTTACTACATTATTTAATATGGCGCAAAGTTCAGTGTGTTCCGGTATATCCGACTGCTTAAAAATAATAGCTTTGTCTGCATCAAGTCCACAAGCAATATAATTAGCCACTATATCTAGTGTTGCCTTGGATAAGGCTTCTTTATTTTTTACGGTAGTAAGGGCGTGATAATCAGCCACAAAAATATAGGATTCATACTCATTCCCATTTGCCAGAGCTATATTTTGCCTCATAGCGCCAAAATAATTGCCAAAATGAAGTCGCCCACTTGCCTGTATTCCAGAAACTAAGACCTTTTTATTGTTCATCCTGTAGTGAAAAATGGCATCGCTTCTTTTAAAAGCAGAAAAACCAATTTTGTATTATTTTAATAACTTTTAACCCTTCTCCCACAGTTTTATAGACAACCACTGCTTCTAATGTAATTTTCTACTACGGGACAGGTTTCCCCTATCCTAACAAAAATTGCTTCCATTTTAAAGTGCGCCTGTATTCATAAATCACCTTTCCAAAATCTTTATAATAATCCCTATAATCTATTCTAATATTCTCAAGAATTTGAGAATGCTTTGTCCACGGGAAGTAAGTTTTTGACGGACAAAGTTGCCCTCGTATCTTTTTATTAACAGATCAGCAATAGCCAATCTTCGTATATGTTCAGAGGCAGTTTTGAAATTGATTTTTAATATATCAGCAACTTCCTCAACCGAAAGTTCTGGTTTTCTTTGTAACAAATCCATAATTTCAAGCCGTCTATGATTTGCTACTCCTTTTGTGATTCTTTCTGTGCTGCGCCAATTCATATTACTAATTTTACTATATTTTTTTTATATCTATTCTAGTATTCTTAAGAATACTAGAATAGATATAGGTTGGTTTGTTAAGAGGTTTATACAGAAGTTTTTTTGTTTGTGGAGAATAATTTTTTAGGAATTATAAATATACCCAAAATCATTAGACCTGAAATGACAAATATTATATGTCCAGTGAGAGTCTGTATTTCACTTGACGAGGTATGAACCAAAAAAGCTGTAGTTCCCATACTTGTTCCCGCTATGCCTATTATCATCAATCTGAAACGGGCATAAGAATCATCAACTATTGTAGCCGCTTGGTAAAAGACATAGTTCCAGAAAAGGCCATACGTAAGACTGGATAAACCTATAAGCCATTGAGCTATTTTATTTACATTCCAAAAAATAATACCGGAATCATTAATAAGAGGTGTCCTAAAATCATAAGACATAATGATTAAAGTTATAGAAGCAATTAGAGTTATAACCAAACTACCAATTGTTGGAAAATTCATGTTTGTAGCATGCTTTGTCATAAAATTTTGAACTTCAAGACCAGAAATCTGAACTAAAAAAAGGGCTGCGATTCCTACTATGTATCCAATTGCTAACAAATCAAGATTCCCCGGGTCTATTATTGTTGGTATTGAAAAGGCGTATGCGTGCAGTGCTATCCAAAAAGATACAAAAGCGAGCGATAAGCTGGCTCTTTGTTTTGTTTTAAAATAAGAAATGAAAAAGAAAATAGAAGTTATAAGGCATAGTGTGCCTCCTACCATGAAAAAGAACGTTGTTGTAAATTCCATTTTTTAATTTTAATTCAAACTAAACATTTTTTGCAAATTCATTTACTCTATTTATACGTGCTGCTTCTAGATTTTCATCAAACTCTACAAAGAATTGAGAACCACTGCCCTTACCATCTGACGTTACCCAAACACGGCCCTTATGGCCATTTATAATTTCTTTAACAACATAAAGCCCAAGGCCTGCCCCTGCAACATTTATTTTATTGGCATCCTTTGCTCTGCCAAATTTAGAAAACAATTGAGGGATAGTTTCTTTATCAATTCCAACTCCAGTATCAGATATAGAGAAAATAATTTTATTTCTAGCTGGCTCTTTATAAAGACGCACAGAAATTGATCCTTTAGGTGTGTATTTAACGGAGTTATCGATTAAGTTTGTAATGACTTGGCGTATTTTATTTACATCAATACTAACAAAGTATGGGTTTTTTTTGTCAGTTGAAAAGCTAATTTTAAGACCCGCTCTTTGAGCTGTTGCCTCTTGTTCTTCCACGACTATTTTAATCAGTTTTTCAATATCAGCTGTTTCCATATTGTATTTCATTGTCCCCTGTTCTATACGAGAAATATTAAGAAAGTCCTCAACCATAACAACTAAAGACATACTGGATTGGAATATTTTATTTATAGCTTCGTGGACCCCATAGGTTATTTTTCCATAGGAGCCATCCAAAATAAGCGAAGCATAACCTTTTATAGCCGTAAGAGGACTTCTAAGTTGATGTGAGGCAATAGAAACGAATTCTGACTTCAGCTTATCCAACTCTTTAAGTCGAGCGTTGGCAGTTGAAAGATCTTTCGCTAAACGCTCAATCTCTTCCCGAGATTCAACTTCTTTGATTACACTTTTAATAAGAAAAATTCCAAGAACTACTGTTATTAATAATAGACCACCGTTGATTAACTGATCCTCAGGAGTTTTAGAAAGAAAGGCGCGAATTGAAATTGTTATCCATAATGAAAATGTTAGTAATTCTGCAGCAATAACTTTTACATTAAACAGTTTGTGTCTAAGAATTGCGTACGCAGTAAAAGTTACAAAAATTATAGTTAACATTGGACCAAGCCAATATAAATCAAAATTACCAAAATATGGGAAAACTATATCAAAAATTAATCCAGAAAATACCGATAATCCTGTGCCAATGATTATAAAAGACAATCTATATTTGTTTTCTCTATTTTCTACTTTATATCTTTTATAAAAATTTAAATAACTCCATAAAAAGTAAACGAACATCAATAAACCATATATAGGATATATGGGGCCAAAGACAACATTTTTTTCTTCTGAAGTAATATGATTAACGGAGTTTATTGTTAACGGTGAGAAAATAATTGAAACAATAAGTAATAAGGTGGGGACAGTTATTGGTATAAAAAAGACACGATAACTATTTTTTGATAAAAATGAATAGCTAAAACGAAGAAAAAATGTTGATATTAATATACCTGATATGTAAAGAAGTTTTGTTGGAATTATAAGTGTTTCCAAGCTGTCAATTTTTCTGAAAAAAAACATTGAAAGAACCCAAATAGTTGTACAATAGGCAGCAAGAGAAAAATAAATAGAACCACCGCTGTTCTTTCTATTAATGAAAATAAGAGTAGCTAAAACAAAATTTACCGAAAAAACCGTAGCAAGGATGACGTTTATGAAATCCATTTTAAATTTCTAGTTTTAATAATACATTTCTTCTATATTCGTATTCTTTTTCATCTATTTCTATTTTTTCAGCTACAATTTTTCCGGTAAACATAACTTGGAGATTAAACCACCATTTTTCATTATCTAGTATAAAATTCTTTGTTTTAAAAGAATATAAACGGTTAGTTTTTTCATCTTTAATTACAATAAATGGTAATATATAAAAAAGTACCGTTGTATCTCTCCATCCCCATAATTTCCCTAAAACAATAGGCTTTGTTATTTGTTCCCAGGCGAGTATATTAAAAGCATTAGCAGATCGTTTAAAAACAAAGAAAGGCCATTTTTCTTCTAGTGAAAGAATTGGGCGGTGAATATCAATCATAGAGATAGTACCTCCCTTTTTTAACACAGTAAGTACTTCACTAAGACATTGTATAGGGTTATCTATACCGCCAATTCCAAACATTATTGTTGCACAATCAAAATAATTATCTGTAAAAGTTTGAAGTTCACTTTTTTGTAGATTTCTTGCGTCAGCTCTTAAAAATTTTACTGCATTTTCATTGTTTATGAGATTTAGTTTTACAAGTCTTGGAACTGTCACAGATTTTGCAACATTCAACATTTCTTGACTGTAATCTATTGCACTTATTACCCCCTTCTTATTAAATAATTTCATCATCTTCAGTATTTCCTCAACCGAAAGTCCCACTCCAGTGGCTACATCTAGTATTTTAAGAGGTTCTTTAGAATGTATTGCATGGGAAACAATATCTATGCCCACCTGTCTTCTCCACCAAGTATCCCGATAATTTGTTGTAATATGGTGTTTTTGTTCGTACGATTTCGCCTCACGACCATATATTTTCTCAACTTCATCATTATCTATTAAATTTTCATCATAATCTTTATACGAAGTACCAATAATTTTCAATCTAAATAAGATAAAAAATTTAAATAAAGAAAGTAAAATTTTGTAATATGAGTAGTCAAATATACCAATTTCTGTGATTTGAGGTTCATTTAAAAACGGAGGAAGATTTTTCTCCCTTTCAATTATTTGCTTTTTCAAAATTGGGTCAATTTTTAATTTCATGGTTTAACTAAGTTTTTGACGTTCTTTTAATTTGGCAATGAAATTACGTGTTAAATTTTCTAAAAAATGTTCTTCAAATTTAAACTCCTTATCGAATCTTTCTTTTCCAACAATGAGACGGGTGTTTTCCACCACATAGTGATTAGAGTGTAACATATAAAATTTGTAAAATTTAAGTATACGGGCAAAGGATTTTAAATCTTTATTGAATATTCCTAAAAATCCAATAAAAGAAAAATAAGAAGCAATTATAATTTCTGGTGCTTTGAATGTTAAAAGTTGTAAATTTAAACCAGATAAGGTTTGCTTCGTCACTTCTTCCATTGAAAATGGATTGGGATTTGTAATATGAAATATATTACCCAAAGATTTTTTATTTTTTGCTACAACAATCATCCACTCTATTGCGACGTTAACTGGCATAAGATTAAGAAAAACATTCTTTATATAAGGAAAGGGTATAAATGCATGTAAGATATTATTTTTAAAGTTTAATCCAAAAAATTTACTTAAATTTGGGTGCTTTTTATAAAATTTTGTCATTTTTTGCTTTAAATTTTCCAATCCCGCAATAACTGAGTAGTATCCAAAAAAACTAAGTGTATGCCGTCTGTATTCAACAAGTATACTGGGACGAAATATTATAAAGGAATTTTTGTTTTCTTTTCCCCATTCAAAAATTATTCGCTCTGCTTCATATTTGCTTTCTTCGTATGGGTTATTGAAAATGACTGGTTTTACTAAAACATTTTCTTGAATAAGATTTTTATTAATTCGACCATGTATATAAGCTGTACTTGTATAGTAAATAGGGCATTTTAGAAAAGTTACAAAGGATAATATATTTTCTAAAACAACTATATTATCATTAAAAATTTCTTTTCTTTTTTCTTCTTTAAAACTTAAATTTGCAGATAAGTGCCAAACGGCATCTATTTCTTTTAACTTTGTTATTTCTGGATGTAAAAGTAAGTTTTTCATGTTTAAATCAACTTCAATTACCTGAATTAAATTTTTATCAATCGTAGGTTCAATCTGCTTTAAAATAGAAAAAACCCTGTCATAAGCCCTATGCTCATTTTTTGCTCTGGTAAGAAAAATTACCTTGTTTCCTTCTGAAAGTAGATCTACGGAAAGACGGGAACCTAAAAACCCAGTACCCCCTGTTACAACATATGTTTTTTGACCACCAGACTTACTAAAAGGCGGATTAATTTTAATCACTTTTTGGCTCAACATTACCAAAATTATACCAGATTATTACCAATATTGATTTTTTATTTAAAAGTCACAGCAAAAAAGAAAAATTGATGAGATGTTGACATTACAATAACGTATATTACCATGTATATGGGTAGAATTTTCTGCTCGGCACTCATTAATAAGGAGCATTGAATGACTAAGACCGCAGTTCCCTTACCAAGATTCGACTTGCACAACGTTGAAGAGCCGCACTCAGGGAAAACCACAAGCTTTTCGGTGGGACTCCCCTGACGGAAGCTCAGATTACTTCTAGTTTGCAGGACTATCGGAAGTTCCTGCAGAATCACAAGGAGAGAGGGACGCCGAAAGAGTTCTTGGTCCCACCGCCTCACATCGACAGGGTCTGGCATACGCATATGTGTGAGACCCGCCAGTACATCGATGATTGCATGTCGTACTTCGGTCGGATCTTTCACCATTCGGCCGGCCTGTGCGACGCACATCCGCACCCGGCACGTTACCAGACGTGACAGTTGCAACCCGAGGATGGAAAGTGAGTAAATCACTCTCCATCCTCATCTTTTTTTAAATTAAAAACAATGACAAAATACATTCTTTGGAAAATAAAACCTGGTAAACGAACCGTTTGGGAAAAATGGTGTAAATCAATTATGACCTCTCATCAACAAGAAGCGTTAGAAACACTTATTGAAGAAGATTTGGTGCACGAAAAATGTTTAATTTTGGGAAAAGGTGACGAAAGCTATGTGCTTTACAAACATCAATCTGTCAGGGGTAAGGAAAAAAAACCAGCAAACATGTCTCGTTCTCTAAACAAAAAACATTTTGAAATCCTCTATGAATGTCTAGAGCGTGTGCCTGGCGCTACTGTGACTGGGTATGATTTGAAAGTTGGGTAATTTCAGACATTACTTTCTCGTTCATTACGATTTTATTTAGATATCATATATTACATCTGTAATACGGGTTGTTTCAGCAATCCCCCTATTATCTATTATTTAGCTGTGAAATGCGGAGAAGGTCGTTATTTCGGGTGTTTAATTATTGAAATGATAATGTAATGGGGCGCAATCACAAAAAAATAGAAACGCCAATCTTTGTCTATTCGCGCCTGCCACAAATCGTTATTGCCTTTATACTTCTTTGTATGAAGTGAAGGATGACGAAAATCGGAAAAAAGATACTCAAATTGTTTATTAGTTTTCTTTTGAAGAATGGGAGAGAGATTCAGATATTGCTTGAGCGCAGTCAGAGAAAGTTTAACGCGCATCATATCCCTTGATTTTCTTTTTAAATTCAGAAATTGACCCAAACTCAATAAATTTACCTCGCTTTATGTCATTTAAAGATTTCTCTATGTCACGAAGCAAGGTTGCTTCGGGAAATTCCGCTCGTTCCAGCACAATACGATTATCATTTTCTGATACTCTAAGCACATCACCTTCAGAGAGATTGAGTGATTCACGAATTTTTTTAGGGAGCGTCAATGTCCCCCTCTGCTGTATTTTTATTATATTCACATTAGTATAATATCAGATATACAGATTTTCTGCAAATCCGTATAGGCCCTTAACTTACCTAACTAGCTTTAGTAGTTCTGCAATTCTAGGCATTACTTTCTCGTTCATTATAGTTTTATATTGGTGATAATTATCTATTTTATTGGGAAACAATTCATCGGGATAAATTGGTTTGCCGAAAACTAATTTCAAATGTTTTTTGAATAAGAAGAAATCTATTAAATTTGCTTGATGTACCCCTATTATGGCAACAGGAACAATAGGTGTATTTGTTCTGTGGGATAAGAAAGCTGCTCCTCCTTTGAATTCATGCAATTTTCCATCAAAACTTTTGTCTCCCTCTGGAAAAATTAAAACTGAACTTCCTTTCTCTAGGAGTTTTATATGATAAGGTAAAGACAAATTGTAATCATGCAAACCAATTTTTGCTGGATAGGCCCCCCAAAATTTAAAGAAAATACCTCCATAAAAAATTCTCTTGAGCATTCTTTTCAAATTATAAAAAGACGGTTCTCGAGAAACATAAAAAACGGGTAAAAATCTGGAAAATAAAGGAAATGAAGCCGGCAAAAGTATGGGATCAAGTTCACTAGTATGATTGCTGACAAATATAACAGACCCCTTCAAATCTTTTAGATTTTCTAGTCCATAAACCTTAAAGTGACCGAAAAATCTTAAAAATATTTGCGTTGGTACCCAAATCAAGTTTTGTAGAAAAAAAGGTATGAATGAAGGAAGCATGTTTTATGATTGATTGAGTATGAAAAGCAGTGACAAGAGTCCCCCCAAAGTCCACCAAAAAAGTATATTGGGAATTTCCAAAAGTTTGGCAATTGAAGGAAGATTGGAAATTATGAAATCTTTATTTATATAAGTTGCTAGAGTTGTGATTAAAAGGCCAGAGAGAACTGCGGTTATCAAAGCCCCTTCAAATACTTTGGGAAGTGGATTCCAAGGAAAAACAACGGACACCGCCTTACGAACGACAATGTAAACAACAAGTAAAATTATTACAAATAATAAAACTTTGGCTATTTCAGCGCTTGTTGAACTTTTAGCAAAAGAGAAAAAATTATCGGTAAATGGAATCCTATCATATAGAAAAGCGGATATGGGTATTGAAAAAATAACTGAAATTCCCACACTTTTCCCGAAATACATAAGGGATAAAAGGACTATGACAAGAAAAACAGCAATACCAATAACATCAAGTGTCATGGGTATATTTTACTATAAAATTTGCTTTAATTCTTGTATTTTTCCCCAATTACATCCCCTCTTTACGTAAATCTTCTAGAAGTTTTTTGGATTCTTTAGATATTTTTTGTGGAATCGCGATATTTACTTTTATCAACAAATCTCCCCTATGATTTTTTTCATAAGGCACTCCGCGCCCCTTTACTCTTAGCACTTCGCCATATGCTATTCCCGCTGGAATAGAAACAGTAAGAGGTCCTTCTAAAGTGCTAACTTTATAATCTGCTCCTAAAAGGGCGTCCGTAAGTTTAACAGAAATGGTTGTTATTAGATTATTACCGTCTCTAGTCAAAGTTTGATGTTTTTTGACATGAATTCGAACGTATAAATCACCCGCTACCCCATTGGATGATGCTTCTCCCTTTTGGGTTAAACGTATAACTTCCCCATGGTCAATTCCAGGAGGCACAGCAATAGTAATTTCTTCCTGTCTTTTCAAAATTTTTTCTCCACGACAAACATTGCATTTTTCCTTTGGTGTTTTACCAATACCCGCGCAAGTGTCGCATTGGCGAGTAACACTTACTGAACCAAAAAAGGAGCGGCGGTTCTCACGGATTTTCCCATTTCCATTACACATCTTGCATTTTTCCATTGTTGTTCCTGGTTTTCCACCGCTTCCTTTACAAACTTCACAAGTTGATAATTTTGATATGAGAACTTTCCTTTCAACGCCAAAAATACTTTCATCAAAAGAAAGTTCCAAATCTATGGAAATATCACGACCGCGATTTACCCTCTCTCGTCCTCCTCCAAAAAAATCTCCAAATATATCCCCTAAATCCTCTGTATTTATGTTCCCAAATCCTTGTCCAGAAAAATTACTGAAATCAAAACCGTTAAAACCAGAAAACCCTCCGCCAGCATTACCTCCTTGAAAAGTTTGTCCATAGGCGTCATATTCGGCTCTTTTTTTCTCATCGGACAAAACCGCGTAAGCCTCACTGACTTCCTTAAATTTACTACTGTCACCACCCTTTTTATCGGGATGATACTTATGAGCCATTCTATGAAAAGCTCTCTTTATATCTTCTTTACTGGATCCTTTTTCCACCCCCAACACATTGTAGTAATTTTTAGCCATAGCTTAGAAAGTTTATTATTTTAATGAAGTGTTTTTATTATATGATTTCATTACTTTATTTCAAGTTTTTTCTATTTAGTTTCAGCGTCTCTAATCGGACCATTCTCCCCGCCATTGTTATCTTTATTATCAGTAGTTTGTCCCTGATTTTCCCCTTGTTTTTGCATGGCTTCGCCTATTTTGGAAAGTTCTTGGGACAGTGTCTCTAGGGCTTCTTTTAAACCAACCCCGCTATCTTTATTCTTTTTAAGTTCAGCAATTTTACTCTCTATGCTTGTCTTCAAATCAGCAGAAACCTTATCCCCCGCATCTTTCAGTGACTTCTCGGCCACATATATGAGTTGCTCAGCTTGATTTTTAAGTTCAATTTCTTCTTTTTTCTTTTGATCTTCTGCGCTATGCACTTCAGCTTCTTTCTTCATTCGCTCAATGTCGACATCCGTTAATCCTGATCTGGCTTCTATTCTTATAGACTGCTCTTTACCGGAAGCTTTATCTTTTGCTTTTACTTGCAAGATTCCATTAACATCCACATCAAAGGTGACTTCTATTTGAGGCATACCGCGAGGACTAGGTGGTATTCCATCCAAAATGAATCTACCCAAACTTTTATTATCGCTCGCCAATGGGCGTTCACCCTGCGTGATATGTATTTCAACTGAAGTTTGATTATCCGCCGCAGTAGAGAAAACTTGCGATTTGCTTGCCGGTATATGAGTGTTTTTTTCAATCAAGTGAGTGGAAACACCGCCTAATGTTTCTATACCAAGAGAAAGCGGTATAACATCCAATAGCAAAACATCTTTAACGTCTCCTTGAAGAATTCCGGCTTGAATGGCCGCTCCAATCGCCACCACTTCATCGGGATTAATAGTTTTGTTCGGCTCCTTGCCAAAAAGTTTTTTAACAGCTTCTTGTATAGCTGGCATTCTAGTTTGTCCACCAACCAAGATAACTTCATCAATTTCAGAAAACGACAATTTAGAGGCCTCAATAGCTCTTTTGCTAATTTCAATGGAACGCTCTATGAAAGGCGCCGTTAATTCTTCAAGTTTGGCTCGGCTTAATTTCATTAGTAAGTGTTGTGGACCAGAAGCGCCAGAAGTTATAAAGGGAATATTTATTTCTGTCTCAACTGTAGTTGACAATTCGTGCTTAGCTTTTTCAGCTGTTTCATCTAACCTCTGCACAGCTAAAGGATCATTTAAGACATCGATTCCGCTTTCTTTTTTAAATTCCGAGGCAATAAAACGCATTACAGTTTGGTCTATGTCGCGTCCACCAAGATGTGAGTCGCCATCGGTCGACTTGACTTCTATAGTGTCATTGCCTTCGCTGTCATGAATAACTTCTAAAATTGAAATATCAAAAGTCCCACCGCCAAAATCAAAGACCGCAATCTTTTCATTTTTCTTTTTGTTAAATCCGTAAGCTAAAGCGGCGGCCGTTGGTTCATTTATGATTCTCTTCACATCTAGGCCTGCGATAGCGCCGGCGTCTTTTGTGGCCTGTCTTTGAGCATCATTAAAATAAGCCGGAACTGTAATAATAGCTTCTGTTATTTTTTCTCCAAGCTTACCTTCGGCATCAGCTTTTAATTTTTGTAAAATGAGGGCTGATATTTGTTCTGGAGTAAACCAGTTTCCGCCAAGTTGCGCTTTGACTCCTCCATTATCACTTTTCTCTATTTTATACGGAGCATTTTTCTTATCTTTTTGAACTACCTCCTCGTCGAAAGAGTGACCGATAAAACGTTTTATTCCATAAACGGTATTGCTTGGATTTGTAACCGCTTGCCTTTTGGCAAGTTGACCAACCAAACGTTCATTGGCCTTAGAAATGGCTACAATCGATGGGGTAGTACGAGTTCCTTCTACGTTTTCAATAATACGTGGCTCACCTCCCTCTATAATAGCCATGGCTGAATTTGTTGTTCCCAAATCAATTCCTAATATTTTTGACATATGATTAATTTTTAAGGAGTGGTAACGACTATAAAAATCATCACCCAGCACCTTTTAAATTGTTAAATTATTACCTTTTTATTTTGTTTAATGATAGACATGTTACTTAATAAATTTATTTATTGCAATAAGGTGCGGGGTCCTCAAAAAATATAGTCGCTCTACTCCTTATTTTTTGGGAAATATCCAACTATTACTTTCGCCGGTTGAATAACCTTTCCTTTTTGTAAAAATACTGGAGAAAGAACTTTCGTTATTCTATGGTCTTTTTCTAGGTCCGCAACCTCTTCCTCTCCCACCGCTTCATGCAAATTTGGGTCAAAAAATTCATTTATTGACTCTTTGATTTCAAGTCCGCGGTTCTCTAGCACCTTCATTAATTGACTATATATGTATTCAACCCCTTGACGCCAGTTTAACGGCACTTCTTCCCATCTTTTTTTATCAGCCATAGCGGCGCTAAAACTTGAAAGGACTGGTAAAATATCTTTTATCAGAGAACTTTCAGCAAAAGAGACGAAACTCTCTTTTTCAGTGGCAAGTTCCTTTTTTGAGTTTATAAAATCAGCTTTGCTTCTTTGCCAACCTGAAAGATATTCCGATTTCTCTTTTTCACAATTTTTTAATCTTTCTCTAAGTTCACGAAGTTTTTTGTTGGCATTAATATCGCCTTCTTCGCCCTCTTCTAAAATAAGCTCATTTCCCGCGCTGTTATTATTAACCACCGCTTCATCTCCGTTAAGTTTTTTTTCGTTTTTTGTGTCTTTTTTAAAAATCATAGGGAAAAATATTATTTTTCTAAAAACCAGCCGCAAAGTCAAGCGGGTAAATAATCCACTCTAACGCTTGCTCCATTGAGGCGCTTTTCTGGCCTTTTTAAGACCAAATTTTTTACGTTCTTTCGCTCTTGGGTCTCTTTTAAGGAAACCGGCGTGTTTTAATTCTGGTCTTAAATCTGAATTTAAATCTATAACGGCTCTCGCTATACCGTGTCTTATGGCGTCAGCTTGAGCGGCAATGCCCCCTCCTAAAACCTTGACTGAAACAGACATAGAATTGTTTAGAGACGCTTTCTTTAGAGATTCTAAAGCTATGTGTTGATGCTCCTTTAAGTGAAAGTAATCAGAAAGTTTTTTGCCGTTTATAACAAAAGTCGGTTTTGAGTTTTTAGATATGCGAACTCTGGCTATAGCGGTTTTACGACGACCAATGCCTTCTATATATTTATCTTCTTTTGTTTTTTTGTTTGTATCCATATTTTTAATATTCGACTTTATCATAAATTTTATTCAGAAACACTTAGGTTCTTAAGCATGGAACTCCTGTGTTTATTTTTAGGAAGCATACGAGACACAGCGTGGCGAATTAATTCCTCTGTCCCTTTTTGCGATTTAATAATTTTAGCCGTTTTCTGCTTCATTCCGCCAGGATATCCTGAGTATCTCGTGTGTGTTAATTCTTCCAATTTACGGTCCGTAATTGAAAGTTTGGAAGCATTTATTATTTTTACTTTATTATTGGGAAACAAGTTTTTACGAAAAGTCGTAACATTTTTACCCATAAGAATTATGGCCACCTTGCTTGCAAGGCGTCCCAATTTTTGTTCTGTGGCATCTATGGTTTGTTCTTTCACCCCGTTAGAGATATGTCCCTTTTCATAAAAGGTTTGATTTATACTAATTTTATTGGATTTTAATTTATTTGTTTCCATAATTTACAGTTTCTCTAACGGGTCGCCACGCTTGTTAAATTTCTAAACAAATTCAATAACAGCCCTCTCGCTACTGTCACTTTTTCTGATTGGTAATTTAATTATACGGGTGTAACCTCCATTTCTTTTTTCAAAACGTTTAGCCGTTTCAAAAAGTTTGCTTATAGAAGAATCGTTACTACCTAGACGTGATTGTAGCAATCTCCTTGTTGCTAGAGTATCACTTTTTGCTTTAGTAATTAACTTCTCAATAATAGGACGAATTTCTTTGGCTTTAGCCAAAGAGGTTTCCATTCTTTGTCTTAGAATAAGAGTGCGTGACAAAGACCTTAGCAAGGCCTTTCTTTGATTGTCTTCTCTGGCGAAAGCTCGACCTTTTTTGTGATGTCTCATATGTTTTCTTAAGTAAATGTTTGATTAAACAAATATAATCACTTTGCTCTTTATTTATTTTAACCCTATGCCGAAACCAGCCAAGGCCTTTTTAATTTCTTGCATTCCTTTACTACCCAATCCATCAATATCCAAAATATCCTCTTCTCTTTTACGAGCTAAACCGCCAAGAGTTCTGATATTAGCGGCATTTAGCGCATTTACCGTTCGAGGAGAAAGGTCCATAGTTTCAATTCTGGTTTTGAGCAATTCAGGGTCAATCAATTGTTTGATTTCTTTTGAAGCCACAACCTCTTCTTTGACTGGAAGGTCATAATCTTCCTCCTTAAAACCAACTATGGACCTCAACTGATTAATCATTATTTCAATTGATTTTTCCAATGCCTCATGGGGCGTAATTATTCCATCGGTCTCTATAAATATTTTTAATCTATTAAAGTCAGTTCTGTCTCCGACACGCATATTTTCAACTTCATAATTAACGCGACGAATCGGGGTAAAACTTGCGTCAAGGGCTATGGCGCCAATTTCAACACGATCTTTCTGTATATTTTCTTTGGAAACGAAGCCTATACCTCTTTCCACTCTCATTTCCGCCTCAAAGGAAGAGTTCTTTTCGGTTAAAGTCGCTATGTACTGGTCTTTGTTTATTATTTCAACTTGACCAGGCGCCTTTATGTCAGAGGCCTCAACCTTTTTGTTTCCTTTGACAGAAATAGTCAAAGTTTGAGGTTCATCGGTTAGCATTTTGATGCGAATTCTTTTCAGATTCAAAAGCACCGTCACCATGTCTTCTTTGATTCCGGAAATAGTGGAAAATTCATGACCAACACCGTCAATTTTCACATTGGTTATAGCGGCGCCCGGCAAAGACGAGAGTATTATGCGTCTTAAAGAGTTTCCCAAAGTGTGGCCATAACCAGGGTAAAGGCCATCTATTTCATAGGTTCCGCTGGTTGCGCTTTCTTCCACAACCTTTGGCTTTGACGGCAAAATAACGTTTATTTCTGACATATTTTAAAAATTAATAATGAATAATATTTTACAACAAAATATAATAATAATCAAACCTAACGACTATAAAATTCCAAAACCGGAGAAAGGTCAAAATGAAGCCCTGTTCTTTGATAAGGCGGGCTCTCTTTTATAGTTCCCTCCCCCTTTTTAGGGTCAAATAAAACCCAATTTGGGGTTGCGTGTTCTTTCAATCTTTCTTCAAGATTTGCAAAAAGAACACTTTTCTTACTGCCTTCGCGTATTTTCACCAGGTCTCCAATTTTTACATTCATCGAAGGAATCGTTACTCTGGTTCCGTTTAAGGTAATGTGGCCGTGAGAAACTATTTGTCTTGCCAGACGTCTTGTCGAAGCAAGTCCCATACGATAAACAACATTGTCTAATCTTTGTTCAAGCATTTGATAAAGATAGTCAACTGGCTTGATATTTTTTACATCATTGGCTTTGATTATGTAGTTTTTAAATTGCTTCTCCATGATGCCATAGGTATAACGAACTTTTTGTTTTTCCAAAAATTGTTTGGCGTAATCACTGCGCGCTCCGCGACGTCTTTTGCTTTTACCGCTACGCGCTTCCGAAAGCGCAAACTTTTGCGTTTGACATTTTTCAAAAACACCAGCGCCCAATCTTTTTCCTATTTTATATTTTGGTCCTACTATCATATATTTTATTAATTAATGGGTCGTTAAATTACTAAATACGTCTTGGTTTTTTAGCTTTTGGTCCATTGTGAGGCATTGGTGTAATGTCTTTTATAGAAAGTAAACCTATGCCTTTACTGCTAAAAGCTCTAACCGCCGCTTCTCTGCCCGCTCCTACTCCTTTTATTACTACGTCTACATTTTTAACACCAATAGCAGAACCTTTTTCACCAATCAATTCACCAACTTTTGCCGCCGCAAAGGGAGTCCCCTTTTTGGCACCAGTAAACCCAAGGGATCCACTGGAAGAGGCGCAAACAGCATTGCCACTTTTATCAGTCAAAAGAACACGCGTATTGTTGTAAGTTGATTCAACGTAAAGTATACCGACATCTATTCTTTTTTTTGCGGCTTTGGCAAGAGATTTTGCTCGAAGACCTTGGTCCACCTCGCCGCCTGATTTTGAAGCTATTCGTTTTTTACCCATATGGTTGATTTTTAATGAACGATAAGCGACTATAAAAATCACCATCCCGCCCCACTTCGACGGACATTGAGTTATTGCTTATTCGGTTTTTGTGATTTTGATTAGTCATATTTATGTTATTTGTTGTTTCTGTAAAAGTGGAGCGGGATAATTAAAATATACTCGTTACACTCCTTATTTTAATTATGTTTTTTCTACCGCGCGACGACCTGAACCCATAGTTTTTCTGACATTGCCACGAACGGTGCGGGTGTTGGTTTTGGTTCTTTGTCCCCTTGTTGGCAAATGTTTAGAGTGACGATTCCCTCTATAAGATTTGATGTCTTTTAGACGTTTAATATTTGAGGCCACACTGCGACGGAGATCTCCCTCTATTTTTAAATTCTCAAGCAAAGTTTTTATAGAGTTTTCTTCTTCGGTAGTTAAATCTTTTGTTTTTTTAGAAATATCTATCTTTGCATTATCTAGAATAGAACGAGCGGTAGAAATTCCGATTCCAAAGAGAGCGGTCAACGCATACTCAATTCTTTTGTTTTCTGGAAGTGTTATACCTACAATACGCATAGAAATTTATATTAACCTTGTCTTTGTTTATGTTTAGGATTCGCGCAAATAACATTAAGACGGCCTTTTCTGCGAATCATTTTGCACTTAGCGCAAATTACTTTTACGGAAGTTCTTACTTTCATCCCGTTAGAAATAGGAAACGCGCTTTGGCGCGTTTCCGCAACTTAATTGATAACATTCTCCAAACAATATCGGTAATTTATTTTGTAACTGTGTATATAACATAACATTGTGATTTCTAACGGGATTCATTTAATTTTTTACATTCTTTTACTTATTTTGGCCTTGTCTTCGTTATATGGGTCTATTTCCATCTCTACCGTGTCTCCTATCAAAACTCTTATTCGGTGAAGACGCATTTTGCCAGACAAATATCCAAGTATTACTTTTTTACTATCTTTCAATTCAACGCGAAAAAGCGTATTGGGAAGCGCTTCTATTACGATACCAATCTTTTTTTCCTTTTCTCTTTCAATACCCATTAAAAATATTTACAGAACGACAAATCTTACGAATCGATATCCTAACACAAAAACAACTCGCAAGTCAACAAAAACAACATCGACAGTTTTCATAACTGTAGTTTGGCCATACTATCATTAGTTATTATGTTGGGTCAAATTAGCAGAACTCTTACCCCAAGATCGTTCATCAGCAACTTAAAGACTCAACTACATAGGACTGCCCTTGGTATTGCTGCCCTTGGTATTGCTATATTTAAGCCACTGGTCAGCGAAATTTTTAAAGCTATCTCGCTTTTCAAAATATTCTGGAAACACTTTTGTATCTAAAATTAGCATTTCTTCACGATCAATACCAATGTAGTCTAAGTAACTACTAAATTTATAATTATTCAAATATTTCTCAACGTAATCAATATTTTTAATACCCTCCTCTTTCCATTTTGGTTGAATTAATTTTACTGGATTTAGAGAAATATAAAAATACAAATATTCTAAATATGAATCTTCGGCCACATGTTGAGCTTTAAATCTATTTTGGAATAACGGTCCAACACGATTATACTTTTTGTTAAAATACATAGAATAACCAGTTGCTAATTTTTCCATGAATTTACTTATACCGTTTGGCTTTGTCTCTTTTAATAATAAATGAAAGTGATTTGGCATTAAACAATAAGAGCCGACGGCTGTTATTTGGCTATTTCTTTTGATTTCCGATAATGATTTGTTTTTTAAATCACGATACACATATCCATTTTCAGAATTACTTAAATAAAGAAGTTTCACAAAACGTTGATAATCAGATTTTCTTTTAAAAATCTCTCTTTTTTCAACGCCACGATTATATATGTGATAATATTCCCCTTCAGATAAAACAATTTTTCTTTCCATAACTTAAATATACACCAAGGGCATCCCTATGTGTACATTAGCACATAGGGATGCCCTTGGTGTCTTGGTTGGTGTCTTGGTGTAGTAGATTTAGAGAGTTTGCGGACAAACCTCTAACGGGATAACCCCTCCCATTAGAGAGTTTGTGGACAAACCTCTAACGGGACAAGTTCATCACCTTCCTAATAGTACCTGGACCAAAGAATCCGGTGCCTT